>Ga0208373_1000498_pt1 | contig 67438 bp, 69 predicted proteins | sample RifOxyC2_FD_184036 | JGI IMG/M metagenome (GOLD analysis project Ga0208373, IMG submission 184036) | Soil microbial communities from Rifle, Colorado - Rifle Oxygen_injection C2 (SPAdes) | ecosystem: Environmental > Terrestrial > Deep subsurface > Rock core/Sediment | place: Rifle, Colorado...
CCTCGTCGCGGTCCGACAGGCGCCCGGTGCGCATTTTCCATAGGTCCACGCCCGCCTCCGCGCAGATCATGCGATCTACGAGTTGTTCCTTGGACATTTCAAGCGAAAAGACGCCGACCGGGGTTTTTCCCTTGAGCGCGACGTTTGCGGCGATGTTCATGGCAAGCGACGTTTTTCCGACGGATGGTCGGGCGGCGAGAATGAGAAGATCTGATTTTTGCAGGCCCGCGAGCAGTTCGTCCAGTTCCCGAAAACCGGTTGGGACGCCACGCAGTTTTCCCCGCTCGCGGTGGAGCTCGTCAATGCGGTCGAACGCATCGGCAAGCACGCGTGAAATTGGGGTAAAGGCATTCTTGGTCAGGTTTTGTGACACGCCGAACAACGTGCGCTCGGCCTCGTCGAGCGTGGCGTCAATGTCCGACTCTTCCTCGTATCCGAGTTGGGTGATATGCGTGGCCGCCTCGATCAGACGGCGCAACGACGATTTTTTTTGGATGATTTGCGCGTAGTGCGCGATGTGCGCGGACGTTGGGACCGCGTTTGAGAGTTCCACCAGATACGCGCGTCCTCCCACGTGCTGGAGTTTGCTCTTTTCCTCGAGGCGGTTTCCGACCGTCAGGATGTCGATCGGCTCATGGCGCTCGTAGAGATCGAGCATGCAATCAAAGATGATCCGGTGCGAATCACGGTAAAAGTCCTCAGGATGCGTGATGTCGCCGATTTTCAGCATTGCGTCCTGGTCAATCAAAATGGAACCGAGCAGGGATTGCTCGGCCTCGACGTTTTGCGGGGGAAGACGTTCTACGCCCATAAGCCGTTGGCATCTTAGCATCCGGGCGCTCTCAGGCAAGCCCTAAGCTGTGCTATACTTGTGGACGAATGGTGCATCCGAACATAAAATTCATCCGGGCGGTCGCGACGATGGTTGGTTCCGTCGTTGGCGTTGGCGTGTTCGGCCTCCCGTTCGTATTTTCCCAGACCGGATATGGGGCCGGTTTGCTCGTTCTTCTCCTGTTGAGCTCCACCATGACAGGGATATTGTTCATGTACGCCGATGTCATCGCGCATACCCCGGGCGAGCATCGTTTCGCCGGGATCATTGAGACGTACCTGGGAAAACGGTTTGGTCGAATCGCCACGATGACGCTCGTGTTCGGCTTTTGGGGCGCGATGCTCGCCTATCTCGTGGCCGGCGGAAAATTACTATCCATTCTCTTCGGTCTGCAAGGCAACGTTGCCGAAACGTTTTTCGGGCTTTGCATCGCGGCCTTGATTGGTGCGCTATCATACCGCGGACTCAGGTTTGTCGCCCGCATTGAGGTATGGATGCTCGCGGGACTGATTTTTCTTTTTTCGTTCATTGTCCTCGCGGCTTTTCCACACGCGGATCTTTCGAGGCTCGCAGATGGTACGTGGAATAACGGCTTGTTGGCATTGTACGGCGTTGTATTCTTTTCGTTGACCGGAGGCATCAGCGCGATTCCGGAAATGCGCGCCCTGCTCGGCAAGCGGGATTCGCTTCCATACGCGGTTTTCATCGGCATGGCGTGCATTACCGCGCTGTACGCCGTTTTCACGTTTTCCGTGATTGCGGCCACGGGGACATCCACGAGCGAGTTTGCCATTGATGCGCTCGTGCCGCTCATCGGCGGTTCGTTTCGTGTCATCGGAGTTTCGCTTGCCGTCGCGTCCATTCTGTCCATCTACATGGTCGGATCCGTCGAACTGCAGAACAGCTTGCGTTATGACAACCGCCTGAGCCGGGTTGCCGCATGGGCACTTGCAATTGGCGTTCCGGTTGTCCTGTACCTTGCCGGGGTTCGGTCATTCATTGGAATCCTTGGATTCATTGGCGCTGTATTCGCTGGCGTCAATGGGATTTTGGTTGTGTTCACGTACGAGCGCATGCGCGCAACGAAGGCATGTCGGGAGCATGTGTGTCTTGAGGTTCCAAGGGTCGTTACCGCCGGATTGGTGCTTTTGTATCTCTCTGGCATCGTCGTCACATTATATTCATTCATTTGATCCATATGACGTTGCATGACTTTCCCATTAAGCGCGTTCTCACCTTTTGGTTTCTTACGTTCGTTTGCGCTTACGTCTCGAGCCTCTTTCTCTATACCATCTATCAAATTACCCTGACCGGCTGGGCATTCGTTTTGCTGCAGGCCGCTACGCCACTTTGTTACCTGTTGTTTGGATGGCTGTATTTTCGCCGCTCGACCGAAAATGACTGGGCACATCGAATTACCATCGCCTTGGTATGGGTGTGCCTGACCTTTCTTGGCACGGCCATTCTGATGCAGCCCGTATATGGCTACCCATGGACAATGGCGTTCACCATGGGAATTTTCAAGGGCCAGGCCGTGAATATCGCCGCTGTTCTCGTCGCAGGAATCGTAGCAAAAAAATAGTCATACTTGATGTCAGAAACGCCGTTAAGACGTTTTTTGGAGTTCCGCAGCCTTCAGGATGTTCAAAAGGAGCATGGCAACCGTCATGGGACCGACGCCGCCTGGGACCGGGCTCATGGCGCCCGCGATGGGTTCGACGGATAGCGCGTCCACGTCTCCGATGACCTGTTCGTCGATTTTGGTCGTTCCGACGTCGATGACAATCGCGCCCGGTTTTACGCAGATGCCCGTGATCAATCCTGGTCGTCCGACCCCTACGATGAGGATATCGGACACGTTTGTCTTTGTCGCGAGTTCCGCGTCATCGGGATCCACGCGCTCGGCGAAGACATTTTGCTCCGCGAGCAGGTATCGGATTGGTTCCGCGAACAACGAGCTCCCGACGATTGCCGCTCTGTTTTTTTGTGTTCCGCGACCCAGCGCCCCGCGACCCTCGTCAATCAGTTTCAAAATGCCAAGCGCAAGCGCCGACACGATTCCTGGACGTCCTTCGGAGAGGGCACGGACGTTTTCCTTGTGAAATCCGTCCACGTCCTTGTTAGGATGGATATGCGCGATCATGCGGTTTGCGTCTTGCGATGGGAGGGGAAGTTGCACGAGGATGCCGGTGATATCCTCGCGCCGATTTAGCTCGTCGACCTTCGCGAGGATGACGGCTTCCGGTTCGTTTGCCGGATACAGGAAAAGTTCAAAGCGGATGTTAGCTTCCTCGCATGCCTTGCGCTTGAGCGAAACGTACAGGTGGCTCGCTGGGTCGTCGCCAACCAAAAGAACGGCAAGCCCTGGCTTTATGGCCATGCGCGCCACTCGTTCCTTTACTTTTTCACGAATGCGCGCGCCAATCGCACGTCCGTCGAGGAGAATTGCCATGGGGCCAATGCTACTGGAAATCAGGCATTTGGTAAAGGATCAGGGGAACTCCGAAGAATGTCCTTCCGCACGAGATTGAGATTGTTCGGATCCATGTGGTTAGTAGGAGAGTCCCTGGTACAGCGGATATCGGTCGGTGAGTGCCTTGACCCCGAGGCGGATGGCCTCAAGCCTCGCGTCGTCCTTCGCGTTCGTGATGGCGTCGTCCATCCAGGCGGCAATTTGTTTCATGTCATCCTCCTTCATGCCGCGTGTGGTAACAGCCGGAGTTCCAAAGCGAATGCCGCTCGGATCCATGGGGCCGCGCGCGTCGTCGGGAATGGTGTTTTTGTTCACGGTGATGCCGGCTTTGTCGAGCGCGATTTGCGCTTCCTTGCCAGATACGCCGCGCGAGGCCACAACGTCCATGAGGAGCAGGTGGTTGTCCGTGCCGCCAAAGCACAGCGTGTATCCGCGCGTTCTAAATTCACCTTCGAGCGTTTTCGCGTTGACGCGGATTTGGCGCGCGTATTCCTTGAATTCCGGTTCGAGCGCCTCCCTAAACGCGATCGCTTTCGCCGCGATGACGTTTTCGTGCGGTCCGCCCTGGAGTCCAGGGAATACGGCTTTGTCCACGGCCTTTGCAAGCGCTTCCTTGCACATGATCATCCCTCCGCGCGGTCCGCGAAGCGTCTTGTGCGTGGTGGTGGTCACGAGGTCGAACAAGGGAACCGGGTTGTTCATTTCTCCGGCGGCGATGAGTCCGGCAATGTGTGCGATGTCTGCCATGGTGTACGCGCCCACCTCGTCCGCGATTTCCTTGACCCGCGCGTAGTCTATTTCCCGTGAGTACGCTGAATAGCCGACCAGGACGAGCTTTGGTTTATGCTCTAGCGCCATGGCGCGAAGGTTGTCATAGTCAAGCGTGCCGTCCGGAGAGGTTTTATAACGGATAAAGTTATAAATGCCGGCGATGTAGGTAACCGGATGGCCGTGCGTTAGGTGCCCGCCGTGCGACAGGTCCATGCCAAGCACGGTATCGCCTTTTTCGAGGATTGCGGAATAGGCGGCGATGTTTGCCGGAGCTCCGGAAAGAGGCTGGACATTTACGTGTTCCGCGCCAAACAGCTGTTTGGCGCGTTCGATCGCGAGTGATTCGATTTGGTCAATGAATTGGCAGCCACCGTAATAGCGTCTTCCGTTATATCCCTCGGCGTATTTGTTAGTTGCAATGGATCCGAGGGCTTCGAGGACGCTTTCGGACACAAAATTCTCCGAAGGGATCATTTCAAGTCCCTCGCGCTGTCGTTTGAGCTCGGCGTTTAGCGCGGCCGAAAGATCAGGGTCGTACGCATGTATCGTCATAGGAAAAACAAAAGGCATTTTAAGGGAAAAGCGTGCGGCCGATGGAGACCCTATGACATAGTGGTGCCATTCTACGATGGGGTTGTTTTCTTGACAACAAGGCCGAATTCTCTTAAGCTAGCTTCGCTCTCATCGAGAGGTGAGAATGGAGAATCCAATGGTTTACAGACTCTCTGGCAGCGCGGTCAGGCGTGCGGCTCGCGAACGATTTCAAACGAATGTGCCGCGGATCTCGGAAGTGGTGTTCGTTCCACCCAACCCGCTTTTGCCCATCCGTCTCCATCAAGACGTCGAGTCGCGGCGTCTGATGGCTTCGCGCGACGGCTTTGCCGTGGCTTCGATTCGGCGGACGTCCGGAAGTTCTCTCGTGGTCGTTCACTCGGACCCGGCGGTAACCCTGGCGGCCAACGCGTTCGACGACGCGATGATCGTCCAGACCTTTCCCCATCGTGGGGTGAGGGTGTGGGGTGACTATTCCGGCACGCGCGGCATCTGGATGGTGACGCCACAAGGCGTTCGGTTGTGCGCGCGGATGCAGGACGTTCAGAAGTTCATCCGCGGCCCATGGGGCGACATTCCCGTCGGGTCCGTGGGGCGCGGCGGCGTCGTGTGCCTGGTGCGTGAATCGGCGATGACGCTGCCTGGCGGCGTCGAGCTCGTCTTCGACCGCGACGGCCGCGTTCACACGTTGCTTCCGCATGCCGTCGGATCCGATACCTTCTGGTACGATCCGCCCGATCCGGACTGGAACCTTCCGGACAACCAGCCGGGCAAGCCGGTGTGGCCGCTTCCGTTCGTGGCGAGGCGCGCGCGCATGTTCCTTCACCATGGCAGACCTGTCTACCTGCTTCGCGATGGGAATTCCGATTCGTTCTGGGTCGGTGGAAGGCTCACGCCCATTACGCCGGAAGGAACGGACGGCGGAGTCGACTTCGTTTGGCCCGCGCCCGACAGCTCATCTGTCGCCCTGCTGCTGCGGGTTGCGTCCCGTGACAATCGATTCGCGCGGCGTCTGCTCGTCGACGGGAAGACGGTGTTCGAAGGCTCGTTCTTCATGCGGTCAGGCGGGTTCCGATGGTCTCCGGACGGCCGTCAGTTCGTCGCCCATGTCACGCGGACCGACTCCGACGGCAACCGGGCCGAGGAAATCCTCGTCACCCGCGACCAATGCGTCGCGTTCAGCCGTCCGGCAATGATCCACGAGCCCACGATCGACGATCGCGGCCGCCTTTCCTACGTGCTCGACGCCGCCCAAGGAAGACGCCTGGTGGCCGGGGATGTTTCTACGGAGGCCTACCCCTATGCCTGGAACCTGTCTTGTCTCACCGACGCCGTGGCCGCGAACGTGCTCACGCACGGACGCATCGAACGCGTCGAACTCGCCTATGACCGCTAGGGACCCTGGCGGCTTTTTCTTTTTCACGGCCCCCTATGCTAAGATGACAACATAAATATGCTTGAAGGAATACACGCGATTCATTTCATTGGCACGGGTGGAATTGGCATTTCTGCCGCGGCCAAATGGTGTATCGCAAAAGGGAAGAACGTCAGCGGATCGGATCTGCGCTCATCGCCAGTCACCGATGAATTGTCGCGTCGTGGAATGGATTTTCGGTCCGGTCACGCGTCCTCGAACGTTCCGGAAGGGGCGCAGCTGGTGGTGTGTTCGCCCGCAGTGCTTGAAACGAACGTCGAACGCGTCCGCGCGACCGAACTTGGCATTCCGCAATGGACCTATCCGGAATTCTTGGGCGCGCTGTCAAAGGAATTCTCGACCATCGTGATTTCTGGCACGAACGGCAAATCGACCACGACGGCGATGCTCGGGCTGATCCTTGAGGCCGCGGGATATGATCCGACCGTGATCGTCGGCTCGCTCGTTCCCTCGTTTGAGCTCGGCAACTTGCGGGTGGGCAGCGGCCGTTTCCTCGTGGTGGAAGGGTGCGAGTATCGCGCGCACATGCTCCATCTCAATCCGGAGATGATCGTGCTGACGAACATCGAGGAGGATCATCTCGACTTTTATCGTGATCTCGACCATATTCGTGACACCTTTCAGACGTTCGTAGACAAGCTGAAGGGGAAGGGGCTCGCTGTTTGGAACATGAACGATCCGGAATCACGAAAGCTGAACGTTGACCGCGGCGTGGCGTACGGCTTTGGCGTGGACGCGGAATACGACGGGGACAAAATCGGGCTGAAGTTAAAGATCCCCGGGCGGTTCAACGTGATGAACGCGCTTGCCGCGACCGCGGCGGCCATGGAGCTCGGCGTTTCGCTTGAAACGTGCAAGCGTGTTCTCGCCGAGTTCACGGGCATTTGGAGGAGGTTCGAACGCGTCGGATCCTGGCACGGCACAGATGTGATTTCCGACTACGGCCATCACCCCACAGCCATTCGCGGCACCGTGGAAGCCGCGCGTGAAATGTTTCCAGGGAGACGGATCGTGCTGTGTTTCCAGCCGCATCAGCATTCACGTACCAAGGAGCTGTTCGTTGATTTCGCGGATGCCCTCAAGACGGCCGACGTCGTGGTGATTCCGGAGATCTATGCCGTGGCAGGGCGCATGGAAGGCGATGATATTTCGAGCAAGGATCTCGCCGCCAAGGTTCCGGGCGCGCACTACGCAGCGAATCTTGCGGAGGCCGAGTCGATTCTGCGCGACATCGTGAAAACCGACGATGTTCTCATTGTCCAAGGGGCCGGCGACGTTGACGACCTCGCGCGCAAACTGGCCGTATGACCATTCTGGAAAACGAACCTCTTTCCAAGCACACCAACTTTCGCATCGGGGGACCGGCGCGGTGGTTTGTGGTCGTGAAGGACGAAAGCGAACTTCGCGAGGCCATCGCGTTTGCGGCGGAGCATGGGGTTCCGTTTCGCGTGATCGGCGGCGGGTCGAACGTGCTCGCGAGCGACGAGGGATTTTCCGGGGTCGTCATCCAGATGGCCATGCGTGGCGTGACGATCAACGGCACGACGGTGACAGCCGATGCCGGGGCCATGTCCGCGGCCGTGGCAAGGCAGACCGCGAGCGTGGGTCTTAAAGGTATGGAATGGGCTATTTCGCTCCCGGGTACCATCGGCGGTGCCGTTCGCGGGAACGCGGGGTGTTTTGGTGGGGAAATGAAGGATGTGGTGAGAAGCGTGAGCGTGTTGAGGGGGAAGGACGTCGTTGAGGTCGTTGCGGCCGACCTTCGGTTCGCATATCGAGAATCCGCCATGAAACAGTCAAACGACATCATTCTTTTCGTGACGATGGATTTAACGACGGGAGATCGCGGGGATCTTCTTAGAAAGATCGACGAGATGCTCGAAACGCGCAAGACGTCGCAGCCGTTGTATGCGGGTTCGGCCGGATGCATGTTTAAAAATTACGACGCGATCGAGGAGGACCTGCAACGTTTTGGGCGCGTATTCGATTTACTACCCCAAGAGATGCCTGGCTCGGCCGGGTCCGCCATTGGCGGAAAGTCCAGCCGTCGGGTGTCCGCCGGCTGGCTCATCGACAAGCTCGGATTGAAGGGCATGAAGATCGGCAACGCGCAAATTAGTCCGGAGCACGGAAACTTCATCATAAATCTTGGCGGAGCCACGGCAAGCGATGTGGCACAGCTGATCGCGCTCGTTAAGACTCGCGCGCGCGATCAGGTTGGCATTCAGCTGCAGGAAGAGGTACAGTATTTAGGATTATAAACATCGCCTTATGCAAATCATCCTGAAGACGAAGGACATGGATCTGACCGATGCGATTCGGCAGTATGTGGACGAAAAAGCGCTCGCCATCGCGAAGCTGGTGGATGAATATGATCCCGATGCCATGCTTGAGGTAGAGGTTGGCAAGAGTTCGCGCCATCACAACAAGGGGCCTTTCATGCGCGCGGAAATGAACCTGGCATTTTTAGGCAATATGGTTCGCTCCGAGGAAGAGCGTGAAGATTTGTATGAGGCGATCGACGTATGCAAGGACGACCTGCGCCGCCAGGTCGTCGAGCACAAGGACCGTGTGCAGCAGGACCAGCGATCGCCACGGCCCGATAAGGAATAGCGACTGAGGGCAAATGGCGGAGTCTCATGACCCCGCCATTGATTTTTCAGGTCAAAAAGCGCATAGTCTGTCCGTATTATGCAAAAGATCTTCAATGCCATTTTTGGCGATCCGAACAAGAAGGCTCTCGAGACCGTGTCTCGCGACGCGGAAAAAATCAACGCGCTCGAACCGAAATACCAGGCCATGAGCGACGATGACCTGCTCGGCGTGACCGTGGTGTTACGCGGGCGACTCAGCAATGGCGAAACGCTCGAGGACGTTTTGTTTGACGCGTTTGCGGCCGTGCGCGAGGCAGCGAAGCGCAAGCTCGGGCAGCGCCACTACGACGTGCAGCTTATGGGCGGACTCGTGATGCACCGCCGCGGCATCGCGGAAATGCGCACAGGCGAAGGCAAGACCCTGACCGCTACCGCGCCGCTTTACGCAAACGCGCTCACGGGGAAAGGCGCGCATCTCATTACGGTCAACGATTATCTCGCACGACGCGACGCAGCGTGGATGGGCCAGGTGTTTTACGCGCTCGGCATGTCGACCGGCGTCATTCAGCATGAGAGCGGCTTTTTGTACGACCCGCATTACAAGCATGAGCACGGATCCGAAACCGAGGAGGCACACGATGCCGAGCGCGACGCGACCGGCGCGTTTCGCGTGCACACCGATTATCTCCGACCGGTTTCCCGCAAGGACGCATATGCCGCGGATATCACCTATGGTACCAATAATGAGTTCGGGTTCGACTACCTGCGCGACAACATGGCGCCGACCCTCGATCACTGCGTGATGCGCGACCTGCACTTCGCGATCGTGGACGAGGTCGACTCCATCCTCATCGACGAGGCACGCACCCCTCTTATCATCTCTGCGCCCGCCGAGGAATCCAACGAACTGTACGCGCGCTTCGCGGCCATCATGAAGACGCTCGTCGAGAATCAGGATTACAACATTGACGAAAAGATGCGCGCCGCCACGTTTACGGAAGCCGGTATCGAGAAGGTCGAGAAGGCTCTGGGCGTTGAAAATCTTTACGCGATCGGTGCCAACCAACAGCACTACGCCGAGTCTGCCCTTAAGGCGGTTGCTCTCTATAAGCGCGACGTGCAATACGTGGTCAAGGACGGGGCCGTGATCATCGTCGACGAATTCACGGGCCGCATGATGCAGGGCCGTCGTTTTTCCGAAGGCATTCACCAGGCCATCGAGGCCAAGGAGGGTTTACCCGTGCAACGCGAGAGCCAAACGCTTGCCACTATCACCTTCCAAAATTTCTTTCGCATGTATGACAAGCTGTCCGGCATGACCGGGACAGCCGCCACGGAAGCGGAGGAGTTCGGAAAGATTTACGGGCTGGAAGTGACGTCCATTCCAACGAACAAACCGCCGGACCGCACGGATCTTCCGGATCGCGTGTACAAGAACGAACTCGGAAAGTTCACGGCCGTGGTGCGTGAAATCAAGGAACGTCACGAAAAAGGCCAGCCCGTGCTGGTCGGGACCATTTCGATTGAGCGCAATGAGATGCTTGGCGCGCTCCTGCGGCGCGAGGGCGTTCCGTTCAACCTGTTGAACGCCAAGAACCACGCGGCCGAAGCCGAGTTTATCGCGCAGGCCGGACGCGCCGGCGCCGTGACCATCGCCACTAACATGGCCGGACGCGGCGTGGATATCATGCTTGGGGGCAACCCGCCTGACCGGGCTTTGGCTCAGCGCGTCAAGGATCTCGGCGGCCTGCACGTGATCGGCACCGAGCGCCACGAGTCCCGACGCATCGACAACCAGCTTCGCGGACGTGCTGGCCGCCAGGGCGATCCTGGCTCCACCCAGTTTTACGTTTCCATGGAAGATGATCTCATGCGCATCTTCGGTTCCGACCGCGTGAAGGGGATGATGGATCGTCTTGGGATTCCGGACGACATGCCGATTGAAAACGGGATGGTCACGGGTTCCATCGAAAAGGCCCAGGAGCGCGTGGAAGGCCATCACTTCGATACGCGCAAGCATTTGCTCGAATACGATGACGTTCTCAACAAGCACCGTGAAGTGATTTATCGTCGCCGCCGCGAAGTGCTCGACGCCTATGCCTCCGAGAATCAAACCGCGTTGCGGGACGTTATTCTCGACGTAGTCGAAGGGGAGGTTGAGCAGGTCGTGCTGTTTCATACGGGCGAGACAACGGCGATTCCGGGTGACACCAATGCGAAGGAAATCGTCGAGGTCGTGCAGACGATCGTGGCATTGACCGACGAGCAAAAGGCCTCTCTCTCGACACTCACCACTGGAGCTGCAAAAGACAAATTGCATCTTGCGGAGGAACGCACCAAGGTCATCGAGGCCGTCATGGCCATCGTGCGCGAGCAATACGACTCGGTCACCAAGACGTTCGCGGATCCCGCCCAGCTCCGCCAACTTGAGCGCGCGGTCATCGTGCGAGCCATGGATACGCTGTGGATCGAACATCTTTCGGCCATGACCGCGCTGCGTCACTCTATCGGATTGCACGGTTACGCTCAGCGCGACCCGCTGGTCGAGTACAAAAAGGAGTCTTACCAAATGTTCCAACGCCTCCTCGCGTTTATCAACCAGGAGATTGCCTACGGTTTCTTCAAGCACGCCAAGCATATTACCGACGCCCGCGCTGCGGCCCTCCTCGGGCAGTCGCTGCTTCAACGCGCCGGCATGCAAATGCAAGGCGCCGTCAAAACCATGGGCAAGCCATCCCAACAACCACGAGTCTCTCCTCCTGACACATGGGAAGCGGGATCGGGCAATGCGCTCTCCCCCCTCATTAACACCACCAACGTCGGTCGCAACGATTTATGTCCGTGCGGGTCTGGGAAGAAGTATAAGAAGTGCCATCTCAATGGGAACGAATAAATCGATTTTATCCCTTCAATATGTCTGTAGCCATCGTCTTTGAATCTCACGCCACGACGTTTGACAATGAGAACCATGTTTCGTCTGGGCATAACGATGCGGAGCTTTCGCTGCTCGGTATCGAGCAGGCGAAGGAGCTTGGCGCACGTCGGCAGGGTGAGCATTTTGACGCGGTCTTTTGTTCGGATTTGTCGCGGTCGTATCGTACGGGAGAGATCGCGTTCGATGGGACGGGCGTGTCGGTTGTTCGTGACGCGCGGTTGCGCGAAGTCGATTATGGCGACATGACGCAGAGGCCAGCCGACGAAGTGGCCGCAATGAAGCCGGCGTGCATCGACAAGCCGTTTCCGAACGGGGAGAGCTACGAGCAGTCGTCGGCCCGGATGAAATCGTTTCTTGACGATCTCGCGCGCGACTATGACGGAAAGCGCGTGATGATTATCGGCCATCGCGCGACGCAGTACGCGCTTGAGCGACATATTGGCGGCGTCCCGCTTGCCACGGTCGTCCCGGCCACATGGTCTTGGCAGCCGGGGTGGGAGTATACGCTGTAAAAGTCCATCCGTTATGAAAATCCCCAGCGACGCGAAGCGAGTATTTCATGGCGTAATCTTCGACGTATATCAGTGGGAGCAGGAGATGTTCGACGGGTCAAAGGTGACATTCGAACGACTTAAGCGCCCGTCAACCGCGTTGGTGATTCCGGTGGTGGGAAAGAAAGTAGTGATGGCATTCGAGGAGCAGCCCATGCGGGAGGAACGGCTAACGTTGCTTGGCGGGAGGCAGGAGGAAGGAGAGGATGTGCTCTCGACCGTGAGACGTGAATTGCTGGAGGAGGCCGGAATGGAATCGGACGACTGGGAACCGTTCCGAACGTATGAGCCGGTCGCGAAAATGGATTGGCAGATCCACGTGTACGTGGCGCGCAACTGCCGTACGGTTGCCAAGCAAAAGCTTGACGCCGGAGAAAGAATTCGACTCGTGGAATTCGAGGCGGACGAGTTCGTCGATAGGATCACGGCACCGGAGTGTAACGAGCGCGAGATTTCCAACGACCTGTTCCGTATGAAAGCCAATGGTCGTCTTCACGAGTTTCATCGGATCCTGGGCATCCTTTGAAATGTCGAATATTGTTTGTTCCGCTGAGGACGCGGTCGCGCAGGCCCGCGCTCTTGGCAAGCCGGTACGCGTCCACGCGTATGATTTGCGAACCCGTAACGAATCTTGACGTTTTGCGTTAAATATGGCAGGGTTGTTCATCAATCAAACTATATGATTTTACGCAAATTTACGGCGCTGTTCGCGGTGGCGTTTCTCATCGCGGCTCCGGTGGCGGCGAGTGCCCGGGTGGACATCGACACGAACGAAAAGAACTTCGCGCGCGCGACGTCTTCTTGGACGCAATCCGGCGAGGCCGACGTCCTTTCCGATGGTCGCGTGCGCCTGGAGTCCACAAAGAAACGCGACGGATACGTTTCCACGGACGTGGACGTTTCGCGGAGCCACAATACCGACTATGCGCTGTTCATCTCCTATACTCGCGCGGAAAAGCCGTATGCGAATCTTGCGAGCGGCGCGGAGAATATCGCAGGCCTCCCATATCTCTACGGTTACTTTCTCAATGACGATGGCGACGTGAACGAATACTTCACGAACAGTTACATGCGCCATGACGTGCAAGACGGGACATACTGGCAGGTGACATACGGATACATGGTCGTGCCAAAGGATACGGAAGCTATTCGGTTGTTCCTAAAGCAGGCTTCCCGCAACGGCACGGACGCCGACGGCCGGGACGCATGGTTCTACAAGCCCGGCCTGTATTTCGTGGAGGGTAAGAACGAGGTGCGTTCGATCGTGAATGCGTATGAGGACGAGCTCGCCAACGTTGCGAAAGAATTTGGTAACCGTGTTTCAGAGGCGAGCGACGTAGAGGACAACACCGACTACCCGGTCGGAACGCTGCTCAAGTGCAACGGAGAATCCGATGTATACTCCATGAACAGCAATCATACGCTGAAGCGATTCCCGGACGAAGAAACGTTCTACGCCTGGGGTCACTCGTTCGCGGACGTTCGCACGATTTCCTGTTCCAAGCTTGATGATTATCGTGTGAGCGGGACCTGGACGTACGATCGCGCGAGCTATCTTGTGAAGTTCCGCGGGATGCCGGCGGTGTTCACGCTCGACAACGGGCGCTACCTGCGCCTGATTCCGGATGAATATACCGCGCGAAAAATGTTCGGATCCCATTGGACCGACAAGATTCGCGAATATTCCTCTGGCAAGATGGGCGACTATTCGTACGGTGTGCCGCACAAATCCCTCAGATAGGTTCAAAGCCGCCCTCGGGCGGTTTTGTGGTACCATGAAAAACGTATGCCCACTCTCTATCAACGCATTTTGGAATCGGCCGTGGCGGTAGATCAACGGTTTATGACGATCACGCACGATGAGCTTTTGGCGTTTCGAACGGATTTCATGGTTTCGACGTCGCATCCGCGCGCGGCAACGCTCGAACGGTACGAGTACATTTCTGCGCCTGTTTCCGGCGCGTTTGACGCACGTAAGACACTCGTGCTCGCGGATCAGGTACTCGACGGGTTGTTTCCTTGGCTTATCGTCGAATTTCCCGCAACGGCCGACGTACACTGGCTTGTCCCAAGCGAGACGGAAACCAAGGAATGCAACTGGCTCGACGGCTTTTTTGAACGTCATGTCGCGGGGAAGGGCTACGGGCGAATCATTGCGGTCGGTGGCGGGATCGTGATTAATGCCGCGTCCTATCTTGCGGAAAAGGAACGATGCGGGCTCGCATATGTCCCGACGACGGTGCTTGCCATGGCCGACGCGGCGATCGGTGGAAAGGTGCGAGCCAATAAGATGGAAAATGGGCAGTGTCACAAGCATGCCTATCGGAGCTGGTATGAGCCGGATTTGGTGGTGGTAGAGCCGCGTTTTCTCGATCAGATTCCGGATGCGCAGGTATCGGTCGGCATGGGTGAAATTATCAAGCAGGGGGTGTACCAGTCACGACCGCTCCTTGACTATCTCGTGGCCGACGCATTCGATCCATTCCATGATCGCGAGGCACTTCTTAAGTCGATTCTGTGGGCCGCGGCGCTCGCGGCGAACTGTCTCAACGTTGACCCAGATGAATCAAAAGACGGATCGCACATTATCATGCGCGGTGCGCACGACGCATCTGACAAAATCGAAGAGGCGAGTGGATTCCGCACACCACATGGAATCGCCGTTGCCCAGGCGATCCGCCAGGAACTCATTGAGGCGAACAGCCCACTTTTGGCGCAGGTGGAAAAATGCCTGGCCAAGTTGCAAATTTCAATCGTATGAAGCGAGCTTTTGTCATCCACGGATGGGACGGGACCCCAGACCATGGATTTTTTCCATGGCTAAGGGATGAAAGCGAAGCGATTGTTCGTGAGCGCCTTGGCGGGAAAACAGTGATCGCGCATGGCCGCGGGCATTTTTCCGGGGATGACGGATGCGTTGACCTCCACGAAATCATTGAATTCATCTGACGCAGATATGATCACTCTCGTGACGGGCAATCCGGACAAGTTGGTCGAGCTTCAGTCGATCATGATCGACGTGGAGTTGGTGGCGCGGGTCGTGGACGTGCCAGAAATTCAGTCGATGGATCTTGAAGAAATCGTGCGGGCGAAGGTGCGCGCCGCGTACGCGGCGGTCGGCAGCCCCGTGATCGTTGAGGATGTGAGTTTCGAGATTGCGGCGCTCGGCGGGATGCCTGGTCCGTTCGTGAAGTTTTGGGCGAAAACCGCCGGATATGAGCCTGCGCTCATCGTATGCGAAACGCTCGGCAATTCGGCCGCGACCGCGCGCTGCGGGAGCGCCTATTTTGATGGAGAACGTCTAGAGTATGCTGAGTCGGTGGTGGCGGGGCATCTGGGTCCGCGAACCGAAGGGGAAGGGTTTGGATTTGATTTTTATTTTGTGCCTGAAGGGTACGACCGGACATTCGCGGAGCTTGGCCGCGAAATCAAAAATCAAATTTCGCACCGGGCGCTTTCGCTTCGCATGCTCAAGGAGAAACTATGAAATCACCTGACGTTCCATTTTTAATCTTGTGGGCGGCAATGATCGCCGCGGGATTTTTCGCTGCCTCGCCCTATTTGGATTTCCCCTGGTATCTCATTGCATTTGTGTCGGTGAACCTCGCAACCTTTTTGTTATTTTGTCTCGATAAGCGACTAGCCGCCCTTGAATCCCGTCGCATTCCGGAACGGACGTTGCATTTGACCGCATTTTTGTTCGGTTCGCCAGGCGCGATCGTCGCCATGCACATTTTTCGACACAAGACTCGTAAGACCTCATTTCAGCTTGTGCTTGCGTTGTTGGTCTTGATTCAGGTTGCGGCCGTCGTTGGTTTCCTATGTGTGCAGGAACCGGGATTTTTCTTCGGGGGATAACGTTTCTTGCCTAAAGGGGGTGGACGGGGGTACACTGGCGCCCGTTATTCGTTTCAGCGTTTTGAAGAGAATTCGTTTGTTGAAATTAAGCGTATGCAAACCTGGAAATTGAAGAAAAGAAACGTTTCCCGGCCCAGTGAGTTGAATCGGAAATGGAAGACTCGTTTGGTCGGAATTGCGCTTATCCTGGCAACGCTCGTTACGGGCGTGTATGACTTTCCGGTCGCCTGGAACAAGGTCGCGGAGGCGGCGCAGGCTAAAACTGGATGGTCTGTCCCACTGTTGAACGACCAGCCGTTTCGTCTCGGGCTTGACCTGCAGGGTGGAACTCATTTGGTCTATGAGGCAGACATGAGTCAGATACCGGAAGAAGATCGCGACAACGCGCTTGAAGGCGTGCGCGACGTGATTGAGCGGCGCGTGAACGCGTTTGGCGTGGCCGAGCCAGTGGTACAGACGACATCCACGGGCGGAACGTACCGTGTCATCGTTGAACTCGCCGGCGTGCTGGACGTCAAGGAGGCAATCGCCCAAATTGGTGAAACCCCGGTGCTTGAGTTTAAGGAACCAGGCCAGGAGCTGGCGCGTGATGCCACGGCAGAGGAACTCGCACAGCTTGAAACGGCCCAGGCAGCGGATCGCGCCACAGCGGCAGACGTGCTTCGTCGCGCTCGCGCCGGAGAGAATTTTGATGCGCTCGTCGCGGAGCTGAGCGAAGATCGTAACAAGGAACTTTCGAAAGGCGTCTTGGACGGGCTTTCACTCGCATCTCCGCTGTATGCGCCGATGGTTCAGGCGATTGTCGATTCGGTGACGCAGCCAGGTCGTGTCGTACCGAAAGTCGTTGATTCCGCCGAGGGCCTTATGGTGGAAAAATACGTGTCGCAGGAGCAAAACACGGACATGCTTTTGTCGCACATCCTGGTTTGTTGGAATGGAACGACGGGTTGTACAAGCGAGTACGGACAGATCGATGCCTCGCTTTCCATCGAAAAAGTAAAACAGGAAGCCACTCCCGAAAACTTTGCCGAACTCGCGAAGCAATACTCCTCGGACACGTCCGGCGACGGGACGGGCGATCTCGGATGGGTTGCGCCAGGCGAAATGGTTCCTTCGTTCGATCTCGCGGCGAGCACATTGGCGGTTGGACAGATTTCTGACGTCGTTGAAACGGAATACGGGTATCACCTCATTTATAAGCGCGATGCACGACCGGTGACCACGTATACCGTGCAACGGATCCTTCTTCCTCTCACGGATATCACGGATATCGTCGGCGACGTATCGCCTTGGAAAAACACGGAACTTTCCGGAAAATATCTGAAGCGTTCCGCGGTTCAGTTCGATCCGACTACTAGCGCCCCTATCATCTCACTGGAGTTTAATGGAGAAGGGGCTGATTTGTTCGGCACGCTTACGGAACGGCTTGTCGGACAGCCAATCGCGATTTTCCTTGATGGGGAAGTTATCTCAAGTCCCGTGGTCAACCAGGCAATTTACGGAGGGCAAGCAGTGATTTCCGGGGACTTTACGCTGGAGGAGGCCAAACTACTGTCACAACGCCTGAACGCGGGCGCTCTGCCAGTTCCGGTCAATTTGATCTCTCAGGAGACGGTTGGTCCGACCCTCGGCCTCGTGTCGCTTCAGCGCTCGGTTCAAGCCGCCCTTATCGGGTTCGCGCTCGTCGTTCTCTTCATGGCCACGGTGTACCGCCTGCCGGGTTTGCTCGCCGCGCTCGCGCTCGTGTTGTACGCGTTCATGAACCTCGCCGCGTATCGTGTCTTTGGCGTGACGATCACGCTCGCGGGTATTGCCGGGTTCGTGTTGTCGCTTGGCATTGCGGTTGACGCCAACGTGCTCATCTTTGAGCGCTTCCGCGACGAATTCCGATCCGGAAGGGAATTGGTTCCAGCCATGGACGACGGATTCAAGCGCGCGTGGGCACCGATTCGCGACGGTCATCTGACCACGCTGATCTCCGCGGTCGTGCTTTACTCCTTTTCATCGAGCTTCGTGCGCGGATTCGCACTCACCCTCGCGATCGGCGTGCTGCTTTCCCTGTTTACCGCCATTACGGTGACGCGCTCGTATATGGTGAATGTCCGCGAATGGAAATGGTTCAAGAATCCGCGATTGTATTCGCTCAAGAGCAAGTAATATGACATTCTCCTTTGTCGGTCTTCGTCGGTTGTGGTTCGGCATTTCTGCCGTGCTCGTGGTGATCAGTCTTCTCGCAATCGCGACGTTCGGCCTTCGTTTCTCGATTGATTTTGTCGGTGGATCGCTGATGGAATTGTCCTTTGATTCCGAGGCTCCCGCTACTCCGGATTTGACCTCTGCGTTGGCGGAAGCCGGGTATCAGAGCGTCACGGTTCAGTCGTCCACGGATAACCGAGCCATCATTCGCCTCGAATCGCTTTCCGAGGAACGGCATCAGGAGGCGTTGTCAACGATTGAAAGTCGGTTTGGAAGCTTTACTGAGGAACGATTTGACTCCATTGGTCCGATCATTGGGAAGGAACTACGCAAAAGTGCAATTATCGGCGTGATTCTGACATTGACCCTCATCGGATTGTATATCTCTTGGACCTTCCGAAAGGTGTCGGATCCCGTTGCTTCCTGGAAGTATGGACTGCTCACGGTGATTTGTGCCGGGCATGACGTCATCATTCCGCTTGGCGTATTCGCGATTCTGGGACATTTCCTAAACATGGAAATTGGCGCGGCGTTCATTGCTGCCATTCTGACCATTCTCGGTTATTCGATTTCGGATACGGTCGTCGTATTTGATCGTACGCGTGAGAATCTTTCTCATCACACCGGAGAATCGTTCGCGGACATCGTGGAAAAGTCCGTACGTCAGACTTATGTGCGTTCAATCAACACCTCTGTAACCACGCTCCTGGTACTCGTCGCGATCCTCATTTTTGGCGGGGACAGCACTCGCGCGTTTGCCCTGGCGCTTTTCATCGGCATTTTCGTCGGGACATATTCCTCGATCTTCTTTGCCTCTCCGGCATTGGTCGAATGGGAACTACGTCGGTCTGCTCGCTAACGACAAGGAGCCGAGATTCGAAACAAGGATCGAACCTCGGTTTTTTTGATCCATCGTTTGTGCTATACTATTTTTCGATATGATTTTTGCTGCGGCGTCGTTGTACACAGACGTGGTATCGGCTGGCTTTTGGAACCAACCGATCGATATCCTTCTCTATGATCTTTTAGTTTGGTTTGGTTGGGTTCCAATCGTGCTTGTCATGCTTTGGGGGTCTACCCAGGTTTGGCTTGTCACGCGTCAAGAGAAATGGGTGAAATCCCTCAAGTACGTGATCATGGCCGTGGATGTTCCTGCCGTGACGGAGCAGACGCCGAAGTCGCTTGAAAACATGTTTGCCTCACTCTGGGGCGCCTTTTCAAATTTAACCTGGAAAGAGAAGTGGATCATTGGAAAGACCCAGGCCGTGTTTACTTTTGAGCTCGCCTCTCACGAGGGGTACGTTCAGTTTTATATTCGTACGCTTACGCGATATCGCGACCTGGCTGAGGCAGGTATTTATGCCGCGTATCCGGAGGCCGAAATTTCCGAGGTTGAGGATTATACCGCATGGGCGCCAAAACAGTATCCTGACGAGGTTTGGGACGTTTGGGGAACGGAACTAAGGCTGAAGAATCCAGAAATTTTTCCGTTGCGAACGTATCTTGATTTTGAGGATAAGATTTCCGGTGAGCTGAAGGATCCTCTCGGTGGCATTTTGGAACAACTTGCGAAGATGCGTCCCGGCGAACATTTTTGGATCCAGATCATTATTCGTCCAGAGGGAAACGACTGGAAAAAGGCCGGAGAGAAGTTCATCAACAAGACGTTCGGCGTGGAACCGAAGCACAAGCCTGGAATGATTTCGTCCGCTGTCGACGGCCTTTTGTCTATCCCAAGCGCAATTACGACGGAGGCGCTTGGCGTCTCACTGCTCGGCGAACACGGTGAGACAAAGCAAGAAGATATATGGAAGGCATTCAAGATCACGATGGCAGAAAAGGAACAAGTTGAAGGCGTTTTGAAGAAAATTGGAAAGGTTGGGTACAAGACGAAAATGCGACTCGTGTATCTTGGACGCAAGGGCGTATATGACAAGCAGGCACGCACCGCATTTGTGAAGGGGATGTTCAATCAATTTGCCCACCTCAACCTAAATGCGCTGGGTCTGCACGGGGATGCAACGCCGAAAGATGACTATTTTTGGCAGGCCTGGACGTATCCGAGCCGCCAGGGGAGGCTCGTTCGGGCATTTCAGGGTCGTTCCTGGGGAATGGGCGCGGATCCGTGGATTCTAAACGTTGAGGAACTTGCTACGCTTTGGCACTTCCCATCCTTGCTCGTGAAGGCTCCGCTTGTGAAAAAGGCCGAGGCTAAGCGCGCGGAACCGCCGACTGGATTGCCGATCGGGTCCGAGGACGAGGATATGTACAGGCCTCCGCAACGCATGCGGGCCGTTGCCGCGGTGGGTGTGCCCACCGGGGAGCATCTTGGTGTTGGTTCCGAGCCATCTGTCATAGAAGAACCGGAGATTCATCTTCCGGGAATGGAGGAATTGCTAGTTGCACCGGTTGTTTCCGTTCATGCGGAACCATCTTCGGAGGAACGGGAAATGGGTTTGGACGCAACGGACATGGGACCGCCTGCCGACATAGAGCTTCCGGGGCCGCCTCCCGGATGGGCGCCCGATGAACCAGAGGTCGTCAAGGTGCGGCCTAAGCAGGAGTCGGACGATGACATTCCACCGAACCTTCCCGTATGAGCTACCCGCACGACCACGAGAATGAGGTCACGTATTTCGCCCGTACGAATTTCCGCAATCAAATGCGGAAGTTTGGCGTTAAGACCGATGACCGGCGCCGTCACGTATACATCATCGGAAAGACGGGTATGGGCAAAACGGTTCTTTTGGAGAACATGATTTTGTCGGACATTTACGCGGGACACGGGTGCGCATATGTTGACCCGCACGGGGACACGGCAGAACGCCTGATTGATTTTATCCCGTCATGGCGCATTAACGACGTCATTTATTTCAATCCGGCTGACCTTGACTATCCGATCGGATTCAACATTCTTGAAACGGTTAACGACAGTCATAAGCATCTCGTTGCTTCCGGAATGATGGGCGTGTTCAAGAAGATTTGGGAGAATCTGTGGAGCGCGCGCATGGAGTATATTTTGAATAATTCCATCCTGGCGCTTCTCGATAATCCTGGCTCGACGCTTCTCGGCATTAACCGCATGCTGTCCGATGCCGACTTTCGAAAGAAGATCGTTTCGAACGTGCAGGATCCGATCGTGAAGCAATTTTGGTTGGTGGAATTCGCAAGCTACCAGGAAAAATACGCGCAGGAAGCCGTTGCTCCGATTCAAAACAAAATCGGTCAGTTTTTATCCGCATCGGTCATTCGAAACATCGTCGCGCAGGTCAAGTCCACCATTAATATCCGTCAGCTGATGGATCAGGAGAAAATCCTTATCATCAATTTGTCTAAGGGGCGCATTGGCGAGGATAACATGCGTCTGCTTGGGGGATTGCTCATTACCAAGCTCCAGCTGTCGGCGATGGAGCGCGTGGACATTCCTGAGCCGGAACGAAGGGACTTTTACATGTACGTGGACGAGTTCCAGAACTTCGCCGTGGAATCGTTCGCTTCCATTCTGTCCGAGGCGCGTAAGTATCGTCTATGCCTGACCATGGCTCATCAGTATATCGCCCAGCTTTCCGACGAAGTACGCGAGGCCGTATTCGGAAACGTCGGGACCACGATAACGTTCCGCGTCGGCTCCCCGGACGCAACCTACATGGAGACGGAGTTCGCGCCGCGCTTTACGCCGGAGGATATCATTAACCTTCCAAAATACAACATTTACCTAAAGCTTCTCATTGACGGCGTAACAAGCCATCCATTTTCGGCCCAGACGCTTCCGCCGATTGCCAAGCGTACGGATTCGGAACAGAAGGTTATCATGGTCAGTCGCGAGCGATATACCACCCCCCGCGCGGAAATTGCGGATAAGATCATGAAGTGGACAGGCATGGGAAGTGACGAGTCCATCGACAAGATGGTAGCCGAAGTTGAATTAAAGAAAAAAGAACAAAAGGCCTCAAAAAAACCGCGGTTCGAATATAAGTGTTCGCGTTGCGCAAAGGACATTACGCTCCCCGTTCAGCTTGATACGTCGCGACCGATCTATTGTGAGGAATGCATTGAGGTCGTTCGTGAGGAGCGAGCAAAGGGAAAGGATCGCCGCCCAGAGCGAAGATCGCCCCCACCGCCCCCGCCGTTGCGTTCTCCCGCCGCGCCGACGGTGACCGAGAGAACCCCCATCATGGCAGCGCCGGCCTCGCTTGAAGTTCTCGCGAAGAAGCCGTCTACCGCCCCAGTTTCGGCAACCCAGGAGCCGGTCGTTGCGGTCAAGGACGTGGAATCCGTTCCAACGGGCGATGACTTTTTGTCACTCGTACTCAAATCTCCCGTAACGGAGGTGCCAAAAACACCTGAGTTACACCAGCCCGTGGCAACGTCGGTCACACATGTCAGGCCAAGCTCCCTTACGCCTGTTCCTGAACGGCGTGCTGAAGGGAACCTAACCACGGAGGATCAGGAAAAGAAGCGACGTCGACGAAAAAAGTCGGGCCGTGGCTCATCGCAAGGAAAGAGTGATCCGTTGCCAGGTTCCGTTCAGGCTCCGAGAAACATCCCACCATCGTTACCTCCTTCGGGTGATGGTTTTATGCCGCTCAAGCCCTCGAGCGGAACGGTACACTCTGGCCAAACGATCAGATTCGATTAGTGTGGTCTGAATCGTATGAGATCGGAACTCGTAACCTTTTCCACGTCCGATGGCATCGTCATCGTTGGGGACTGGTATCCATCGCATGGGTCGCGTTTTGCGCTTCTGCTTCACATGATGCCGGCTACAAAGGAGTCGTGGCGGACGCTTGCGGAGCAGCTAGTCATGGCGGGATATTCCTGCCTTGCAATCGATTTGCGAGGGCATGGGGAATCGAATATGTCCGGTGCGTTGAATTACCGGTCGTTTTCGGATGCGGATCATTTGGCAAGTCTTTTGGATGTCGAGGCCGCATTCGATTGGATGAGCACGAAAGGGGCTGACGCATCGAACACCGTGGCGATTGGCGCTTCGATCGGGGCAAATCTTGCGATAAATTTCGTTGTTTCTTCGGGCTTACCATGTGCGGTCGCCCTTTCGCCGGGATTGGATTATCATGGGGTTACGACGGAGCCGTCCATGCATGCGATGCGTCCAGGTCAACGAATGATCCTGATCGCAAGCGACGATGATCCGGAATCCCTTGCGTCCATTCAGACGTTACACGCGGCAAAACCAACGCAGACGCTTTTGCTTGAAACGCACGGCCTTGGTCATGGAACTTGGATGTTCGAAAAAGATCCCGCATTAATCAGGACTGTGATTTCAGCGATCAGTCCTTTATCCTAATTACGAATCCATGTCCGTCGTACAAGCGCTTGTCCTTGGCATTGTCCAGGGAATTACTGAGTTCCTTCCGATCTCTTCCTCCGGGCATCTCATTTTGGCCCCGATTCTTTTTGGTTGGCAGGAGCAACCGCTCGCGTTCGACGCGGTGATCCATCTTGGAACGCTTGCGGCGATTCTCGCGGCGTTGCGTGGCGATCTTCCTAAACTTCTTGAAAGGCGCGGGCGTCTTGGCTGGACGATTCTCGCCGCGACGATCCCCGCGCTTGCCATCGGGTTTTTATTCAAGGATCAGATTGAGACCGTGCTTCGCTCGCCCATGGTCGTTGCGGCCTCGCTTGCCCTTTGGGGCATGCTGCTCTGGGCTGGGGACCGTATGGTCAAGCCGGGTGCGTCGGATGACGTGACTAAGGTTGGGTATCAACGCGCGATGTTTATCGGCGTGGCGCAGGCGATCGCGCTCATCCCAGGGACTTCGCGCTCCGGCGTCACGATTACCGCCGGCCTGTTTACGGGTCTCTCGCGCGAGGCAGCCGCCAGATTCTCATTCCTGCTCGGCATTCCGGCCATTGCTGCCGCTGGCGCCTCCGCGCTTCTCGACGTCATCGATGGCGCGGAACCTGTTGCGATGCTGCCGCTCGCCGTCGGTTTTCTGGCCGCGTTCGTTTTCGGCATTCTCGCGATCCGCCTGCTATTGAAAATTTTGAAAACATCCACGTTTGTTCCGTTTGCCGTTTATCGGATGTTGCTGGCCGTTGTCGTCTTCGTCCTTCTGCGTTAGGGTGGAGGCATATGTCCGACTACGAGCTGCGCGACCCAATCCACCATCGGATTGCATTTGACGAATTTGAGCGTCGTATTATCGATCATCCTTTTTTTCAACGGTTGCGTTTTATTTCGCAGCTGTCATTTTTGCAGACGTACGTATATCCCGGCGCAAATCATACGCGGTTCACGCATTGCCTTGGTGCCATGCATATCGCCGGACGATTGTTCGCGAAGGTGATCGCTGGTTCTAATCTCATCGTTTCACGGCTGTCTCCCGACGAAATGGAGGGAATCCGCCGTCGTATCCGAGTTGCCGGACTTCTTCATGACATTGGACATGGCCCGTTCAGTCATGAATCGGAAAGCGTATTCCCGCAATTCGACCAGCTTCCGCTTGATTGGACCTGGTGGTCGGAAGGGAAGACGGCGCGTCGGGCCAAGCACGAAGATTATAGCGTCCTGCTCATTCAAACGCTCGCGGACGAGAAGGCGCTTGACCGTGAATTCGCGCAGGACGTCGCCTCGCTCGTGCACGGTGGCGTCCGTCCATCCGCGTGGTTTGCGTCCGTCGAGCGAAAGATTCCGACGCTTCAGAGCGTGCTTAAACTTCTAATTTCCGGCGAAGCGGACTGCGATCGGATGGATTACCTGCTTCGTGACAGCTATGACTGTGGCGTCGCATATGGAAATTTTGACATTGATTGGTTGATTTCAAGCATGGGCATCGGGGAGCGCGAAGGTCGCCTTGTTCTTACGATCGCGGAAAACGGCGTGCGCGCATTCGAGTCATTTTTGCTCGCTCGCTACCACATGTTCGACCAGGTTTATTTTCATAAGACAAAGGCCGGATTCATTTACTACCTTGAGAAGGCTATTTTATCCGGAGAGATTCCACTTGTGATTCCAACGGATCCGTATGCATACGCGCAGATGCGCGACGGCGCAGTGATTGAAACCATGTTCGAGGCGGCACGTCGCCCTAACCATTACTGGTCCGAACATTTGATTCGCCGATTGCCGGCGCATCGCATCCTGCGCTTGCAGGAAGCGCGTCAGGAGGATCACGCCGTGCTCGAGGAACTGACGCGCATGTGCGAAGAAAACCAGATCGGTTATTTTACGCATCGCGCGGGAAAGGAGCTTTCCTCGTTGACCGAGTCGGATCGTCTCATGTTTGTGATTCATAAGACGGTGAGCGGGGAAGAAATGGTACCAATGTTTCAGTATTCGGATTTATTGAAGAAATATAACGAGAAACTTCAGATCGTTGATTTTTTTGTCGTTCGAGAAGACGCGGGTCGTTTCCGAGCGTTGCAAGAAAAAATGACGGCAATGCCGTCAGCGTAGATGTTCCTTTGCCTTCGCGTTGACCCACCTCGCCACGGCGACCGGGTTGTTCTTCAGCATGAAGTCGGCTTGAAGCTCCAGAAGCCGCACCCCATCAAGCTGCGAGTATCCCCCAGAGCAAAGGAGGAATTTGCCTAGCCAATCGGCCTTGCGCCACGCCTGGAGCATGGCCGAACCGCTTGTCCCCGGAAGTCCTTCGTCGGAAACCACGGCGTCCGGCCATGTTCCGGAACGCACGGCTTCCATCGCGGCATCCGCGCTCTCAAAAAATCGTACCTCCGTTCTCCGCGCGACGTCAGCATCCATGATTACGTCGACCATCTGTCTCATGACAGTGGCGATAGACAAGTCATCCTCGACATAGAAGACCAGGCAGTGCGTAGCCATGTGACCTCCAGACGTACAAACAACCACGTTTGGCCTAAATTGTCAACTGTCCGGCACCCCTTGATGAAATGCCTCTCGTGTGAAATACTCTTGCCCTTATGAGCGAAACGCGCCCAAAAGTATTGGTTGGCATGTCCGGCGGTGTGGATTCATCCGTTGCCGCGGCCTTGTTGTTGGACCAAGGATACGAGGTTATCGGCGCGTTCATGAAGAATTGGACAGAGACCAAGTGCGACGGTGAGAATCGGGAATGTGGGTGGCGCGAGGAGCGGCGCGATGCGATGCGCGTGGCTGCCAAGCTTGGCATCCCATTCGTTACCTTTGATTTCGAAAAAGAATATCGCGATAAGGTCGTTGATAATCTGTTTCAGGAGTATGCCTCGGGCCGTACGCCGAACCCGGACGTGCTGTGCAATAAATACGTAAAGTTTGATCTGTTCGTGAAAGAGGCGGACAAACTCGGATGCGCGTTCGTCGCGACCGGGCATTATGCGAGAATCGAGGATGGACGCCTGCTTGCTGGAAGCGATCCGAATAAGGACCAAACCTACTTCCTATGGGCGATTCCAAGGGACGTATTGCCGCGTGTTCTTTTCCCAGTTGGCGGTATGCAAAAGCCGGTCGTTCGCGACATGGCGCGAACTTTCGGATTGCCTACGGCCGACAAAAAAGACTCAACCGGAATTTGTTTTGTCGGGGAGGTTGATATTCGTGCGTTTTTGAAGGAACGGATACCGGAAGATCCGGGCGATATCGTGACCATCACCGGCGAGATCGTTGGGACGCACGAGGGCGTGGCATTCTACACGATTGGCCAACGGCACGGTCTGAATGTCGGCGGCGGCATGCCGTATTATGTGGTCGATAAAAAGCCCGAGACCAAGCAGCTCATTGTCTCGAGCAATTTTCATCCACAGTTGTTCGGGAAATCTGTTCGGGCGTTCCAAGCCAACTGGTTTTGTCAACCGAAGGTCGGAGATAAAATCTTCGCGCGCGTCCGCTACCGTCAGCCGCTGCAGGCGTGCGTTATTGTCGCGATTGAGCGAGAAAACGTCGAGGTGGCGTTTGACGAATCAGTTCGCGCGGTCACTCCGGGTCAGTCGATCGTCTTTTATGACGGAGAAGAAATGCTCGGCGGCGCGATCATTCGATAGCCCACGCATAGAAGTCAGCGGCCGCGCCGGAAGATGGATCGAACGTGGTATCCAAAATCGACACGGGCGATGTCTCGTGGATATCGACCGGTTTTTCTGTTTCAAAAACTTCCGCGTTTTTTACAAGCACGAGCGCCGTCGTATTGATTGGGATTACTGAGACCGTTTCGCGGAAGTCGTAGTTGACCACTGAGAGAGAACCACCGAAGATCGTGGACTGTACGGCATTGGTTGTGATGGTGAAAGGGTGCTGCGCGTCGTGCGCGACGGCGAAAACACGCCCACGGATGATTCGGACCGTGACGCGCTTGCTGTTCGTTTGGTCGAGGATGATCTCGGTGTCGTGATCAAGCCAGAGCTCCGCGAGCATGGCGATATCACCGGGCGTTCCCACTCGGAGGTATGTCCGGTCTTGTTCGGCCGTCGACACGGTTTCACCGCGGTCATAATAAGTACCCGAAGCATCATACGCTCCGGTCTCGGGATCATAGCCGCTTCCGCCCGCCCAGACGAATCCAAAGCGCTGGCCGATGAGAAGGCTGGCAAGTAACACTGAAAAGATGGCGATTGGCGCGTATTTCATGTTAGAATCCTAGCATGTCTTATGTGTAACGCCCAATGATTATGGCGCTCCTTGAATTTTACGGTGCAGAATGTCCCCATTGCGTCACCATGATGTCCATGATCGACAAGCTTATTGCGGAAGGAATCCTGATCGAAAGGTTCGAAACGTGGCATAACGACGAAAATGCGGAGAAGCTCAAGGAATACGACAGGGGTTTGTGCGGGGGAGTGCCGTTTTTTTACAACACGGAATCAAAGCGGTTCATCTGTGGAGAGACTGACGAGGAAACGCTTCGCAAATGGGCAAGGGGCGAGAACGTATGAAGTCGATCGCCGTGGTGATGAGCATTCTTGTTCTGCTGGGGGCCGGGTGTAATAGTTCGCCGCCCGTTGACCTGATGCTCGGGGCAGGCGACACGTTGACCATTCGTCAGACTGTGTTTGGCGTGGGCGGCAAGTTAACGGAATTCGTTGGCGTCGCGCCGGAGGAGAGAACCGTTTTGGTGCCCGACGCCTGGCCTTCATCCGCGACCGATTTTGGGGATGACACGTTTGTGCTCCTTCCTCGCGAGTCGTATGCCGAGTTATCAGAAACAGGTCAAACGCATATCAGCCTCGGACTATATGACCAGAAGATTTCGGATGCACTTGGCCTCGTTGATCGCTTAAACGCGGTCGTCACGGCGCTCGGAGGCAGTTCGGTCCTTGAAACCCGGGAAGACGTATTGCTCGTGACCGTATCCGACGAAAACGCGACCGACTGGGTTCGACTCAATGGCAGGCTCGTCCAGGTCAGGGCGATCAAGGCGTCAAACAGGTTCGCGTCCTATGTGATCCTGGCAAATCAGGAAACCCCAGTGATCCTGTCCCTCACGCTCAAGCCGGCTGCCCGCGCGGAACTCGACGCGCTTTCTTCGTTTGAGGGATTCGAAATTTCCGAAATCAAAAAGGCGGGCGAATAGCCCGTCTTTTTTAGGATAGTCGTTCGACCCAGTGCGCGTCGACTTCCACGGTGAGGTCGAGGAATACTTTTTTTTGCATCACGGCTTCGAGCTCATTGCGCGTGGATTGTCCAATTTCTTTGATGCCTTGGCCGCCCTTGCCGATGATCATGCGTTTATACCGTTCTTCGGTCGTATAGACGGTTGCCCTTACATACAGCGTGCCGTCCTCCCGCGTTTCCATTTCTTCGACTTCAACGTGAGTCGTATAAGGAACTTCCTGTCGAAGACGGAGAAATAATTTTTCACGAATGAGCTCTGCGAGCCAGATCTCGCTTTTCATGTTGGTCAGCTGTTGGAGCGGATAATAAGGTTCGCCTTCGGGCATGGATTCGAAAATAAAATCCGCGAGCGCATTCACGTTCATGCCAGTCAACGCGGAAACGTCGATGACCCTTGTGAATTCCGCGGCGAGATCCCGATAATGTTCCACGAACGGCGGGCTATTCAGGTCAGCCTTGTTTATCACTAAAATTTTTGGTTTTTCGATGTTTCGGATCATGGCCAGCATGGCCTTTTCCTCATCGCCAATGGAACGCGTGGGATCCGCGACGTAAACAATGACGTCCACGTCCTTCAGAGAGTCCTTTACGCTGTCCAGGAGCTTCTTCGTGAGCATGTCCTTTGCCTTCTTCATGAGGCCCGGAGTATCGACAAACACGACCTGTCCGTCCGGACGGGTCAGGATTCCTTGCACGGGGAGTCGGGTGGTTTGGGGCTTCGGGGTCGTGATGGCTACCTTGGTTCCAACGAGCGTGTTGAGCAGTGTGGATTTGCCCACGTTGCTGCGCCCGACCAGCACGGCGAATCCGGTTTTTTGTTTTGCGGCGGTTGTGTCTAACATGGCGGGTATTCAACCACGAAACGTCATCCACGTCAATCGAGTCGTTCCAGCTTGGCGACGAATTCAATATGAGGCGTGTGAGGAAACAGATCAAGGCCTGTGCTTTCGGCGATGCGGTACCGCGTCGAAAGTGCGGGCGCGCCCGTGGCGGTTCCATTGAATTCCTTCGCAAATCTTTCGTGTTTGCAGGAAATATAGACAATGGTCTTTGGTGCCGCACGGAGAAGAGTTTCGATGACCTGTGGGTGCATCCCGGCTCGGGGCGGATCCACAATCACGACGTCTGGAGCATATCCCGCCCAATCAAAATCCTCGGACTTGGACACGAAGTACTCGGCCCATGCCTTGTTCGTTTCAGCGTTTTCATTTGCGCAAGCAATTGCCTCGGCATTTTCTTCAATTCCAATAACCTTCACGCGCGGGAATCGGTGGGAGAGCGCAAGAGAGAAGAATCCGGAACCGCAGTAAAGATCAAGGATCGTTGGGTCGGAAAGAGGTTCGATGGCTTTCTCGCAGTGTCGTAAAACCTCGTCCTGCAGCTTTGCCGCCATTGCGGAATTCGTCTGGAAGAATGCATTCGGCGTGATTTTGTACGCGATGTCGTTGATCTTCTCTCGGATAAATGGATCCCCCTTGAGCGGAACGATCGCGTCTGAAACCGAAAGATCCGTCATGCGCGCATTTATTCCGTGAATGACGGACGTCGCTCGATCCCCAATGACATCGACGAGTCCTTCCGGCATGGCAGCCGCATCGGATGTGACGAGCGTGACCATGCGTTCTCCCGTATTTTTTCCTTCTCGGATAACAAGATAGCGAAAGAATCCCTCGTGTGTCTTGCTGTTCCAGAAGGGAAGCCCAGTAAATTTTGCCCAGGTCCGAACGTCATTTACGATGTTCGTTGATTCTTCGGACAAAAGAAAACAAGTGTTAAGATCGAGCGTGGCCCACCAACGGTCAGGAAGTTTCAAGCCGAGTTCGCCATTTCGTCCGAACACGAAGTCCATTCGATTTCTGTAGTAAAATTGGGATGGGCAAGGATCGATGGCGTCTACCGAACAGGGGATGCCCAGTTCATCGAAGGTCGTTCGGAGCCGTAAAAGCTTTTCCGCAAGTTGTCGATCGTATCCCATATGTTGCCATTTGCATCCGCCGCACTCGGTTGCGAACGGGCATTTGGGCAATACGCGATCCTCCGACGGGACCACAACTTCGTCGAGCCTGGCGCGATGTCCTTCTCCCGTACGTTTTACCAGAATCGCATTGACCGTTTCGCCCGGAATCGTGTTGTATACGAGGAACGGCTTTCCCTCGGTTCGTGGAATGATTCCGCTGCCGTCTGCGGCGAGAGACTCAATCGTTCCGGAAATAGACTGTAAAAGTTTCATATGATCGTTATTGCGCACAATATTCGTTCGCTACACAACGTTGGCGCGATCTTCCGTTCCTGTGACGCGTTCGGTGTGGAACGGCTTTACCTTACTGGATTTACTGGAACTCCGCCACGCTTAGAAATCGCGAAAACCGCCCTTGGGTCTGAAGATCGCGTTGTGTGGGAAAAGCCGACAAATGTGTTTGAGGCGATTGGGGCGGTTAGGCGCGACGGGTATACGGTCGTCGCGCTGGAAAATGGAGTCGGGGCGCGGGCGATAGGATCCATCGGGGGGAAGGTGGCACTCATCCTTGGCAATGAGGTCGATGGAATTGAGTCGTCCGTGTTGTCCTCGTGCGACGAAACGGTCGAAATCCCCATGCCAGGACAAAAACGCTCGCTGAACGTTTCCGTGGCAACGGGGATAGCGCTGTTTGTCTTATCCCAAAAAACGCCGTAGAATGACATTCATATGATCACGATTGTGATCCCAACGAAAAATGAGGAAGCCTTCTTGCCACGACTTTTGGAATCCATCAGACGCCAAACGTTGCAGCCGCGAGAGATCATCGTCGCGGACGTCTCGTCGACCGACAGAACGCGGGAGATCGCTGGGTCTTATGGTGCGCGCATCGTGGATGGTGGGATGCCTGGTCCGGGACGAAATCGTGGGGCGGAGGCGGCAACAACGGAACTCGTGCTTTTTTTGGACGCGGACGTCGAACTTCGCGACCCGGAATTTTTGGAGCGGAGCGTAGGCGAAATGTTGGAACGCGGGCTCGATCTGGCAACATGCGACGTGTTTCCGCTTTCCGACGCATGGGTCGATCATGTGCTGCACAAGGCGTATAACGTGTATGCTCGCGCATGGGGCGACGTGTTTCCGCATGCTCCAGGATTTTGTATGTTTGTCCGTCGATCGTTGCACGAGACGATCGGTGGATTCGACGAGGCCGTGGTGTTTTGTGAGGACCATGAGTATGCCAAACGCGCTTCGAGGGCCGGGACGTTTGGTTTTTTGCGATCAACAAAGATCCCGGTATCCATCCGTCGGCTCGATCGTGACGGGCGCATCAATATCGCGATTAAATACCTGTTAGCGGAAATGCACCTTGCCATGCTTGGGCCTATCCGCCATGACCGGTTTAAGTACACCTTTGGATACCGAAATAAATCAAGGGCCATTAAGGAATAACGACGAAAAGGAGGACCATGGTTCCGATCATTTCCGTACATGTCCAGTACAGGCACGTTCACCTGTCTTCGTCGGATAGGGAGGCTCTTTTTGGCACGCAGACATTGCAAAAGCTTTCTGAGGTCCCGCACCGCGGGCAGCATGTTTGTCCGCAAACGGTCACGGTCGTTGGGCCGAACGCAGTTCAGTTTGAGCGCGTGCGCGTACTCGGTCCGACCCGCGATTCGACCCAGGTCGAATTATCGCCAACGGAGGCATTCGCGCTTGGTCTTGATGTTCCCGTACGGCTTTCTGGCGATCTCAATCGAACGGCAGGATGCACGCTCGTTGGTCCTGAAGGAAGCGTACAGTTAAAATCCGGGGTCATTATTCCCGCGCGCCACCTGCATTGCAGCGAACGGGACGCCGCACAATTAGGACTAACGCACCATCAGCTGGTGACTGTCGCGCCTCCCGGACGTCCCAATGACCGCGTGGAGTTAGTCACGGTTCGTATTCACCCCACGTTCGCCCTTCGGTTGCATTTGACGTATGATGAAGCCAGTGAGTTTTGGCTTGAAACCGGCGACCAAGTCGTCATCCTATGAAACGATTGTTTTTCATGAGTCTTATTCTTTGCGTGCCTTTCGTCGTGCATGCGACGTCCGCGGACCTTGGAATCGACCAGAGTTCCATCACGTTTTCTGACAAACTTGTCGCGGGGAGCACGGTACGCATCTACGGAGTCATAACGAATTATGGCGACGTGGATGTTGCGGGGTACGTCTCTTTCTTTCAAGGAACGGTTCCGATCGATGACTCGCAGGTAATTTCCGTCCGCGCTGGCGGCGTGCCCGAGGAAGTTTATGTCGATTTCATCGTTCCAAACGGCGAATTTAACGTTCGCGCGGAGATTCGTGGAACAGATCCATCCGACGAAAACGCGACAAATGACGTGGCCATCACAAGATTATTTACGCCTATTTTTGACGATGATGGGGACGGAGTGGAAAATGATACGGACAATTGTCCACAAAAGGCGAACGCAACGCAGGTGGATACCGATGGCGATTTAATAGGCGATGCGTGCGATGACGACGATGACGACGATGGGCTTACTGATGACGTCGAAACGGAGCTCGGGACAAGCCCAATCTCCAAGGATACCGACGGAGACGGTGTCGCGGACGCAAGCGACGCCTATCCATCGGACACGACGCGTTCCGTTATCGTCCCGGTCGTGGTCGAACCGGTCGTTGTCCCGGCTACGGTCGTGACGACGTTAGAGGCTCCTGTCGTTGACGCATTCCAACTGAACGCTCGAGACGAATCTGTTTCTGAGGAAGATGCGGTCGACACGACGGATTCTTCCGTGGATGCCCCAGACACGCATGATGAACTTTCCTTCTCTCCAAGGGCGGTCTTCAGTTATGCGCGTGATTCCTGGAATACGTTCGAATTCAAGGCAGTGACTCCCGAGGCGGCGGGGTATCAATATCAATGGGATTTCGGAGATGGCGTGGAATCGTCGCGTGCCACCGTGCGTCATACGTATTCTGTCTCCGGGGATTTTGAAGTGTCCTTTAGGGTCGTTGATCCGAATGGCTCCATATCCGAGGATAGCTCCGTGATTCACGTGCGATTTTGGACGCTCCAGAATCGTGTAGTCGAAATGATTCTCGCGTTCTTGTCGCTTCTCCTGCTGATCGGCATGGCAATGATCGCGAAGCTTTCAGGCGACCGATGGCGCGGTTCGTCGACGAAAAGAAGCAAGCTCATTCCAGATGTCGTCCAGGAAGACGAGCGGCTTGATGACGAGCCGCGGAAAAAGATCGCGGTAAGGAATTTGGATAACGAATAATGTGTTCGGTTTTTTGAATAAGGAATCGAAGACCATCGTTGGCGCAGCGGCGATCGTTGGGCTTCTTTCGTTCGTGAGCCGTATCGTCGGATTGGTTCGTGATCGCATCCTGCTCGGGGAATTTGGGGCGGGCGACGTTCTTGATGCGTATTACGCCGCGTTTAAGCTCCCTGACCTCTTGTTTGGGCTGTTTGTCGTCGGTTCGTTGTCCGCGAGCTTCATTCCGATTTTTAGCCGGCACTTCCATTCGCCTTTGCGCCGTGATCGGGCTTGGGAATTCACGAGCAACACATTGAATCTTCTTGCGGTGGCCATGGCGGGCATGTCCGTGATTTTGTTCATTTTTGCGGACCCGCTTGCGGGGTTGATCGCGCCTGGATTTGATCCCGCTAAGCAAGGCATGGTCGCGCAGATGACCAGAGTCATGCTCCTCGCGCAGTTTTTTCTCGCTGCTTCCGTGGTATTTGGAAGCGTGCTGCAGGGATTAAAGCGATTTCTTCTTTTTTCTCTTGCGCCGATTTTTTATAATGTCGGCATCATCACGGGGGCCCTTTTTCTTGCCAAGCCCTTCGGTCCCATTGGTTTGGCCTGGGGCGTGGTCTTGGGGGCATTCCTTCACCTCGTAGTCCAACTGCTCGGCGTGATTTCAGCGGGATTCCGTTGGTCGCCGCGCTTTGACTGGAAGGATGCCGACACGCATGAAATGGTTCGATTAACCGGTCCGCGCATGATGGGCATCGCCGTGAGCCAGGTGAATTTTGTCATTTTGACGATCATTGCGACGACTCTTGCCGTTGGGTCGGTCACTATTTTTCAGGTAGCGTATAACATACAATTTTTTGCGATTGGAATTTTTGGCGTTTCATACGCCATCGCCGTATTCCCGCAATTCGTTCTAGAGGCAGAGAATGGGGATACGCGCGCGCTCGTGGCTACATTTTCGCACGCCGTCCGCCAGGTGCTCTTTTTTATGGTTCCGATGATGGTCGTGTTTCTGATCCTACGCGCTCAAATTGTTCGCGTGGTCGCAGGCGCGGGGCAATTCGATTGGAATGCGACTATTCTTGCCGCCGATACGCTGGCTTTTTTTACTTTGAGTTTTGTCGCCCAGGCGCTCACGTTTATTCTCTCACGCGCATTTTTCGCGTATCGTGACACGATGACCCCGCTTGTCGCAGGATTAGTCTCCGCGCTTCTGTCGCTCATTGCCGCGCTTTGGTTCTCCCAGCATTTCGGCGTGGTTGGGTTGGCCATGGCGTTTTCCATTGCCGCGATCGTCAACCTGTTGTTGCTGTGGATGCCACTTCGTCAGCGAACAGGAACGCTCGATGAGGCCCGGATCGTTCGTTCTTTGTTTACGATCAGCACTGCGGGCCTGGCCTGCGCGGTCGTCACGCAATTTTTGAAGCCGGTTATTGTATCCGTCATTGCGCTCGACACCTTTCTCGGCGTCCTTACCCAGGGATTCATTGCCGGGGGAGCGGGGCTCTTCGTCTATCTTCTTGTTTCATATGGCTTCCGAAGCGAGGAATTATCCGACGTGGTTTCCGGATTAAAGCGACGCATTTTACGCAAATCTGCCCCTGAGGAAACCGTGACGCCGGAATCAACGACCGCGGCGTAGGGCGCGTTTGATCAAATTCGAATTCTCCGGCACAATGCGTGCGTTATGACATCCTCTGAGATTAGAAAGGCCTATCTTGATTTTTTCGCGGCACGCGGCCATTCGGTCGTCCCGTCCGCGCCCTTGTTGCCGGAAAATGACCCGACGACGTTATTTACCGGCTCCGGCATGCAACCGATGGTTCCGTTTTTGCTTGGCGAGCCGCATCCGAGCGGCACACGCATCGCTGATGCCCAAAAATGTTTTCGGTCACAGGACATAGAGGAGGTAGGAGACAATCGACACACGACATTTTTTGAAATGCTCGGAAACTGGTCGCTTGGAGATTATTTTAAGAGGGAGCAGGTTGCCTGGATGTTTGAGTTCCTCACGAGGGAATTAAGCCTCGATCCTTCGCGTTTATACGTAACCGTATTTCGTGGAAACGACCAGATCGCGCGTGACGAGGAAACGGTCGCGTATTGGAAAGAGGCTTTCGCTTCCGTTGGGATGTCAGCGGAAGCGGTTGATTTTTCCGAGAGAGATGGCATGGAAAGCGGTAGGATTTTTTATTATGACGAGAAAAAGAACTGGTGGTCTCGCTCCGGCATACCAAATGCCATGCCAGTTGGCGAACCAGGCGGACCGGATACGGAAATGTTTTGGGATTTCGGTGCTGAACGTAGGTTGCATGAGACGTCGGCCTTCGCGTCAGGGCCGTGCCATGTCAACTGTGATTGCGGCCGGTTCGTAGAGATCGGCAACAACGTGTTCATGCAGTACAAAAGAACGGAATCCGGGTTTGAGCTGCTGCCGAAGCAAAACGTCGATTTTGGCGGAGGCCTCGAACGCATGGCTGCCGCGGTCGGAGACGATCCGGACATGTTTCGCATCGACCTGTTCGACCGAGCGCGTTCAGCCGTCGAGTCGGTCACTGCAAAGATGTATGGAGCGAACTCCGACGAAACGTTTGCGTTCCGCGTCATGCTTGATCATCTGCGAGCCGCGACGTTTCTCATCGCTGATGGCGTCTTGCCGTCCAACAAGGATCAGGGCTACTACGTCCGCCGTCTTATCCGCCGCGCCGTGCGTTTCGGCAACAAGATTGGCGCAAAGGATGCATTTTGTGGCACGGTCGCATCCGCCTACGTCGAAACCTATCGTGAAGCATATCCGGAGCTTGTTGATAAGAGTGAAATTATCGTCTCGGAAATGACGAAGGAGGAGGCAAAGTTTAAGGCGTCACTCGATAAGGGACTCCGCGAGTTTGAGAAGTCATTTGCCAAGACCGGAGCCGTGTTAGGCGTGGATGCATTTAATCTTTATCAGTCTTACGGGTTCCCGTGGGAACTAACGGAAGAATTAGCGCTCGAGCATGGTCAAGTGGTAGATCGAGCCGTTTTCCGCGATGAATTTAAAAAGCACCAGGAGCTTTCGCGAGCCGGATCCGAGCAGAAGTTTGCCGGTGGGCTCGCGGATCACTCGGCAGAGGTGGTGCGACTTCATACGGCGACGCACATGCTTCATTGCGCGTTACGGCAGGTCCTTGGCGACCATGTGCTTCAGCGCGGCTCGAACATCACGGCCGAGCGTCTTCGCTTTGATTTCTCGCATCCTGAAAGAATGACTCAGGAACAGATCAGGCAAGTTGAGGACATCGTGAATGAACATATCAGGAAAGCCCTCCCGGTTCACTTCGAGATCGTGGATCTCGAGGAGGCGAAGCGACGCGGGGCGATTGGCGTGTTTGAGGACAAGTATGCTTCGCTCGGCGGAAAGATCAAGGTATACTTCATTGGTGACAAGGCGGCAGAGGAATATTTCTCAAAGGAAGTTTGTGGCGGTCCGCATGTGGAAAACACCTCGGAAATCGGCGAATTTCATATTGTCAAAGAAGAGCCCGTAGCCGCTGGAATAAGGCGAATCAAAGCGATTGTAAACGCTTCCACAACCAACTCTTGACACATGAAAAGCAAAAACGTACAATACCGGCGCCTTCGACTATCCACAACCTCTTGCGTTTTTTCGCTCAACTGATAGAATCTTGACGATTATGAGCGAACAAGGGTCAAAGGAATTCATCGAGGTGAAGGGTAAGGTGGAAGAACTTCTTCCGTCTGCCAAATTCAAAATCCGTCTTGAGAACGGTCAAACCATCACTGGGCATCTGTCTGGAAAAATGCGTATGCATCGCATTCGTATCCTTCCAGGCGACGAGGTAAAACTCGAGATGAGCCCGTATGATTTAACCAAGGGACGAGTCGTTTACCGATTCTGATCGAGCGAACCCCACTTCATCGGGCGTTTCCGTCCGATGAGGTTATTGCTTCATTATGAAAGTGCGTGCATCCGTAAAATCCATTTGCCGGGACTGCAAAGTGATCCGCCGTGAAGGTCGGGTCCGAGTTATTTGTAAGAACCCGCGTCATAAACAGCGCCAAGGGTAATCTATGGCACGTATTGCTGGAGTTACACTCCCAAACAACAAACGAATCATCATTGGTCTCACGTACGTCTATGGCGTGGGCGATACCATTGCTAAACGCGTTTTGAAGCAGGTTGGCATCAGCGAGGATATCCGCGTGAAGGACCTCACGGACGATCAGACCTCGCAGATTCGCGAGGCGCTTGAGAAGAATCACCGTCTCGAGGGAGATCTTCGTCGTGACGTGATGTCGAACATCAAGCGGCTAAAGGATACCGGAAGTTATCGCGGCGTCCGTCACATGAAAAAGCTTCCTGTCCGCGGACAACGAACAAAGACGAATTCGCGTACCGTGCGCGGGAACGTCCGTAAGACCATGGGTTCTGGTCGTCGAGTCCTCACCAAGACATAATTAGCTATGGCAACCGTGAAAGTTACAAACAAGCCAAAGAAGGTCAAGGCGATCCGACAGGTGTCTCAGGGGTGCGCTTATATTCAGGCCACCTACAACAACACGATTGTTACGGTTACGGACCAGAACGGAAATACTCTTGCTTGGTCTTCTGCCGGAGCCTGTGGATTCCGTGGTCCGAAAAAGGCTACGCCGTACGCCGCAAGCATGATCGTGAAGACGATTGCCGACAAGGTGAAGGAAACTGGTTTGCGTGAGCTCGCCGTTTTCGTCAGGGGCGTGGGATCCGGTCGGGATTCGGCTGTCCGGGCGCTAAATGCAAACGGTTTTACGGTTACCAGCATCAAGGATATGACCCCGCTTCCGCACAACGGTTGCCGTTCCTCGCGCGCTCGTCGCATCTAACGCTGATTATGGGCAAGACACTCAAAACAACCTGCAAGATGTGCCGTCGCGAAGGGGTGACCCTTTGTGGCAAGGAAAAGTGCGCGTTGAAGCGCCGCAGCGCCCCGCCGGGCGTTCATGGTCCGGCACAGGCCTTGCGTCGCCCGCGGCTTTCTTCCTATGGGGTCCAGCTGCGTGAAAAGCAAAAGGCCAAGCGGCTGTATAATGTGATGGAACGTCAGTTTCGACGCTATTTTGAGGCCGCTAGCTTGAAAAAGGGAAACACAGCCGATTTCTTGGTTCAGACCCTCGAGCGTCGTTTGGATAACGTGGTGTTCCGGCTTGGTTTTGCGAAGACGCGTCGACAAGCTCGCCAGATGGTTAATCACGGATTCATTACTGTGAACGGCGTTGACGTGAATATCCCCTCATTTACGGTTCGTGTTGACGAGGTGATTGGTTTCAAGGAAAGCAAGAAAACCAAAGGTCTTCTTAACGGGCTTCAGGAACGTCTTCAAAAAACCGAGGCTCCGCGCTGGCTTTCGCTCGATGCTGCCATGTTTACAGGAAAAGTCACGTCTCTCCCAGAAGGTGAGGATCTAAAATCGGTTTTCGATCCGACCCTCATCGTTGAATTTTATTCGCGTTAACGCTTTCGCGAACCTATGGAGAACATCCTTCTCCCGTCAACGATCAAATTTGAACCAAGCACTCGCCCAAACGAGGGTCTCTTGGTCGTTGAGCCGTGTTTTCACGGCTATGGAACAACGCTTGGCAATGCCTTGCGTCGCGTGCTTCTTTCCTCGCTGCCAGGTGCGGCCGTCATCGCCGTCAAGGTTAAGGGCGGTACGCATGAGTTTCAGGCAATCCCGAACGTTAAGGAGGACATGCTTGAGATCATCCTTAACCTGAAGGGACTTCGTCTGAAGTGCTTCAGCGAGGAGCCGGTTAAGCTGACCGTGAAGGTAAAGGGCTCAAAGACCGTGACGGCGGCGGACATCGAGCCGAATTCTGACATCGAGATCGTCAATCCTGACATGAAGATTGCGACGATTACGGATGACAGCGGTGTTTTTGAGGCGGAACTCACGGTCGGTCGTGGCCGGGGTTATGTTCCGACCGAGGAGCGCATCGGTGAAGTGAACGATATTGGCACCATTGCCATTGACTCCTTGTACTCTCCGGTTCGAAACGTCGGCTACCGCGTAGAAAACACGCGCGTCGGTGAAATTACGAACTACGACAAGCTCGTAATGACCATCGAAACGGACGGAACGATCACGCCGGAGGAGGCCGTGACGGAGTCAGCAAAGATCCTTATTGACTATTTCTCGATTCTGTTGCAGAATCCGGCCGCGACGGAAGAACCGTCGGCGGAATAAACCTCATTATGCGTCACCGTAAGAAAGGCACAAAACTCGGCCGTGAAAAAGCTCCGCGCGAAGCATTGCTCCGCAATCTTGCGGCGAGCATTATTTTGTACGAAAAGGTAAAGACGACCGAAGCAAAGGCCAAGGCGGTCCGTCCGTTCGTCGAGCGCGCAATTTCAACGGGAAAAACGCCGACGCTCGTTTCGCGGAGAAACTTGATGAAGGTGTTTTATACGGAGCATCCGGTTAAGAAGATCCTTGAGGTGCTCGGTCCGCGTTACGCTGAACGAAAGGGCGGTTATACGCGCATCGTTAAGCTCGGACATCGTCTGAATGACGCTGCCGATATGGTCCAGATTGAGCTCGTGTAATATGGCAGTATTGAAACGTACAATTCGAACGATTGATGCCGCCGGCAAAGCGCCCGGTCGTTTGGCGACCCAGATCGCGATGATTCTGATCGGGAAGGACAAGGCGAGTTTTCTTCCGAACGTCGATGCGGGTGACGCGGTGGAGGTAGCAAACGCATCCAAAATGAAGATCACTGGCAAAAAGTTGGAACAGAAAACGTACTATGCGCACACGGGCGGGCCGCGCGGACTTTCCGCGAAGCTCATGAAGACCGTTTGGGCGAAAGATCCGTCAGACGTTCTGCGCCGTGCCGTTGATCGCATGCTTCCGAAGAACCGCCACCGCACCGAACGCATGAAGCGCTTGAAGATCACGAACTAGTTATGACCGAAACGACCACAAAATATATTAAGGGTCTTGGACGCCGGAAGGAGGCGTCCGCGCAGGTTCGGCTCATTTCGGGCGGAACAGGCAAGATCGAGATTAACGGACGCGAGATGGCGGAATACTTTCCGTTGTTTACGCTCCAACAGTCAGTAAATGCGCCGTTAATTGCAACGGGCAACGAAGGAAAGTTTGACGTGTCCGTAAGGGTTTCCGGCGGCGGTATTCGTGGTCAGGCCGACGCGGTACGTCTTGGGATTGCCCGTGCACTTATCGATTTGAATCCGGATTATCGTCCAGCGCTCAAAAAACTCGGATATCTCTCTCGTGATGCACGTATTCGTGAGCGAAAAAAGTACGGTCACCTCGGCGCCCGTCGATCCCCACAATGGGCCAAGCGCTAACACAAAAGTTGAAACCGCCCGTTCGGGCGGTTTTCGATTGCCGAAATTTCTAGAAACGGGTACGATAAACGTCGTTATGGCTGCGAACGTTGCGAAAAATACGCTGTATCTGACCGCCGCGTCCATAGGACAGAAACTTTTGGCGTTCGTGTATTTTTTGTTTCTCGCGCGCGTCATGGGAACGGAGCAGACGGGCGGATATTTCCTTGCCTTGTCAATTACGACCATCTTCTCGACATTCACCGATTTCGGAATGACGCCGGTGGTCATTCGTGACGTGGCGAAATATCCCTTGGAAGCAATCGGTCTTGTTCGTCGCGTGTTATGGCTTAAGATCCCGTTTATGGCGGTCGGCGCCATTGGTGCTTTTATTTCTGTCTGGATGCTCGATTATGACGTGCGTGTGCGCGAACTGGTGTTCATTGCTTCGCTTGTCATGCTCGCTGACGCGATCTCGCTTCTTTTTTATGGCGTTTTGCGCGGTCATCATGCGCTAAAGTTTGAATCGCTTGGGATTTTTGTCGGACAAACATTGACGTTGATTTTTGGAGGGACCGTACTGTTTGCGTTCCCATCCCTTCATCTTCTTGTACTTGCGCTTCTCGCTGGCAGCACATTTAACATGATCTATTCCGCCTGGCATGTCATTCGGTTGCTTGGTCCGTCTGTTTTGAGTCCCGTGTGGGATAGGGCGACAACGAAGGCACTGCTTTTGGCCTCATTGCCGTTCGCGCTCGCGGGGATTTTTGTGAAGGTGTACTCATACGTCGACTCCATTTTTATCTCGAAGTTCATTGGAACGGCGGCCGTAGGCGTGTATGCCGTCGCATACAAGTTTACCTATTCGTTTCAATTTCTTCCCATGGCGTTTGTCGCGGCGCTCTATCCCGGAATGAGCGCGTTGGTCGGAAAGGATTTGCCCCGTCTTCGAAAATTGTTTGATGATGCGATTTGGTACGTGATCGTTCTTGCTGCTCCGATCGCCTTCGGTCTTTTCGCGATTGCGCCGGACGCGATTGCTCTGGCCGGCGATGGGTATCAGGAGGCTGTCCCCGTGTTGCAGGCATTGGTTTTCGTTCTGATCCCCATTTTCCTCGATTTTCCCGTGGGTTCACTTTTAAACGCGGCAGATCGACAGGGGACAAAAACGGCGATCATGGGAGTGACGATGGTTTTGAACGTCATATTGAACGTTCTGCTCATCCCATCGTTTGGCATTCTCGGAGCGGCATACTCCGCGCTTGGAAGCTTCACGTTCTTGTTCGTCGGTGGGTTGTGCTTCGTCCCACAGATCATTCCCGGATACTCGTTCGTGTCTTTTGCACGCACGGTTTTTCCGATCTTGCTTTCAGGGGCGGTGATGGGCGCCGTGGCGTATGCATTGCGGCCAGTGATCGGGTTCGTCCTGGTCGTACCGGTCGCGGTCGTCGTGTATCTGGCCATGCTATTGTTAACGCGCTCCATGCGTAGTACGCACCTGAGAACCGCGTTGCAACTCGTTCGACGCAAACAAGTTTATGTCGAAGATCCTGCTTTACACGATTGACTATCCACCGAACCGAGGGGGGGTCGCCCGATATCTGTCGGCTTTGGCCGGATTCTTTGGTTCGCAAATGGAGGTAGTCGGTCCTGAGGTGGCCCGATCAAGATGGTGGTCGGCCATGATAGACCTCGTGGCACGACGAACGACATATGACCTGCTTATCGTAAGCCATGTGTTGCCGATCGGGACCGCGGCACTGATCGCCGGAATTGTTACGCGTAAACCTTTTGTCGTCATCGTTCACGGAATGGACGTTGGCCTTGCCAAGCAACATGCTATCAAGCGATTCGTCGTGAGGATGATATTGCGTCATGCAAAGCTGGTCATCACAAATTCTAACTCCTTACGAAGCGAAGTCCGCGACACGTTTGCCGTGACTCGGTGCCTGACCGCCTATCCTCCCGTTTCACTCTCGGCCATCGACGTTTCACGAACATGCGGGACAGCGCTTAGGTTGCTAACCGTCGCCCGATTGGTAGCGCGAAAGGGGCATCTTCGTGTTTTAGAGGCGCTTGTTCGACTCCAAAGGGAGCACCCTGAGCGCTCGTTTGAATACGTTATTGTCGGAGACGGTCCGATGCGCGAATCAATCGAGCAATCTATCAGGAATTTTGGGTTGAAAAATGTCCGTATGGTTATTCACGCAAATGATGACGAGCTTGCAATCATCTACGCGTCATCCGACATTTTTGTCCTTCCAATCATTCAAAACGAACAGGATCGTGAAGGATTCGGCATGGTATTTTTGGAAGCCGCTGCACATGCCGTCCCGTCCATTGCTACGGACATGTCCGGCGTAAACGAGGCCATATTGAACGGAAAGACGGGCGTACTGGTTCCGGACGGAGACATTGCGGCGCTTGCGGACACGGTGTATGGTCTGTCCGTGAATCCGGAACGTCGTCGCGCACTTGGAAAAGAGGCTCAGCGTCGAGTATTGGAAGAGTTTACGCCTGAGCGTCAGTTTGGTCAGATCAGAGATTTGTTGTGAATCGCCTTTCCGTCATCATCCCCACGTATCAGCATGCCGCGACGATCGTGGAGTGCTTGAATTCGGTTTTCGCGCAGACACGTGTGCCAGACGAGGTGATCGTCGTTAACGACGGAAGCACGGACGGCACGGAAAAGCTCCTAGAGCGATTTCGTCAACGCCTGAGCATAATAACACAGGAGAATCAGGGCGGTAACGTGGCACGAAATAATGGATGCCTGGCTTCGAACGGGAACCTTGTCATTTTTTGTGACGCGGACGTTGTGTTGCATCCGGACGCTCTTGAGAAAATGGAGCAGGCACTTGTGGCAAATCCGGAAGCGAGTGTCGCGTATGCCGGATTTCGTTTCGGGTGGAAGTCATTTCGTTCGTTTCCGTTTGACCCAGGCCGTCTCAGACAGATGAACTATATTCATACCACATCGCTCGTTCGCCGCGAACATTTTCCAGGATTTGATCCTTCGATTCGTCGCTTTCAAGACTGGGACGTCTGGCTCACCATGCTTGAGCAGGGAAGGATCGGTACATTTATCGACGAGGAACTTTTTCGCGTCATTAACCTTGATCATCGTCCGGCGATTTCGCAATGGCGTCCGTCGTTTTTGTATAAAATTCCGTGGAAACATTTTGGCTGGTGTCCAGATTCGATTCAAAAATACGAAGAGGCCAGGCGTGTGATTTCCCGTAAGCACGGTCTATGATTTCCATTGTTACCGTATCATACAAAACGACCGACTACGTGTATGCCATGCTTTCGTCGTTGTTCAAGCACGCCTACGGCGCAGAGATGGAAGTATTCGTGGTGATCAACGGGGATGGAACGGATTCGGGCGAACTTCAGGCGGCATTCCCGACCGTGCGGTTCATTGTGAGTGACAAAAACCTCGGATTCGCAGGGGGAAATAATCTTGCCATCGCAGAGGCTCGTGGAGAATTTATCCTGCTTGTAAATCCGGACGTCGTGTTTACGGAAAACGCGATTCAAGGGATACGGGATCGAATGCGGCGCGATGCGGACGTGGGCGTGGGGGGCATATCGCTCAAGAATCCCGATGGGTCGCAACAGGATTGCGTGTGGCGATTTCCGACGCCAATCGACCAGTTGCTTCTCATGCTCAAGGTCCCGCATCTGTTTCCAAACGTCGGTCCGATCCGTCGATATCTGATGAAGGACTTTGACTATGCCGTCACGCAGGACGTTGATCAGGTGATGGGGGCGTTCTTCTGTATCCGTCGTGAAACGCTTGCTCAGATCGGCTTGCTCGACGACGGTTTTTTCATGTGGTACGAGGAAGTTGATTTTTGCAAGCGGGCAAGGAATGCGGGTTGGAAGGCGCGGTATTATGCCGACGTGTCCGTGTCACATCGAAAAGCAGGATCGTTTCGCCGCGTTGGCACGTTTAAAAAACAAGGAATGGTTCGACGAAGCCTGCGGCGGTATATGAAAAAGCATCATGGGAATGCCGCATGGTTCCTCTTTGTTATGCTAGATCCATTGTTCGTTTTGCTTGCGGTTATAGCCAGCATAATCAAGCCCCAATAGCCGTATGTCTGATCAATTCTTTGGAAAGCCTTTTTTTCTGACGCTTGCCGCGCTCGCAAGCACGTTTCTTGTTTCCATACTGGTTTTCTCGACTCCGATTCTTGCCGCGCTCGCACTTGGATTTTTCGCAATGGCGACGTTTGCCATTGCGTGGAAGCGTCCGGAGCTCGGCATCGCCGTGGCATTCGCGGAACTGTTCGCAAATTCACACGGTCATCTTATCTCATATGCGATCGGCGGATTCTCTCTTTCGCTTCGTATGGTGATTTTCGCGGCGGTGATGCTGGCCTGGGTCGCGGCTGTCGCAACGAAACGCGCACGACTGACGATTAATGATCCGCGCCTCGCAATCTTTATCCCCCTCATCATCGCGATTGCGCTTGGATTCACCGTCGGATTCCTTCAAAATGACCCTGTGACGGCATTTAAGGACGGAAATGCCTACTTGTACCTCGGATACCTGCTCCCGATCCTTTCCGTTGAATGGGACGGGGAAAAGAAGCGCCTGCTGCTTCAGGTGTTTGCGGCCGCGGCAACGTGGGTCGTGGCGCTTACCCTTGGGCTTCTCTATGTCTTTACGCATTTTCCAGAATGGATGCTTGGCCCGACATACCGCTTTATTCGTGACACGCGAACGGGCGAACTAACAAAAATGGCGGGAAATATCTTTAGAATTTTTTTGCAGGCGCAGTTGTCAGTGGTATTCGCCCTGTATCTCGTCGTTCCATTTCTTTTTGTTCGTTCGCTTTCACGCGACATGTGGTGGAAACTGACCCTGGTCATCGCGGCCTTGATTTCCGTGGTGATGATCAGTCTTTCGCGTAGTTTTTGGGTCGGCATCATTGTCGGGGATATCGCCCTATTGGCGCTATTGTGGAAGGATGTCTGGCCTGGTGCGCGCAAGTTGAGCCATGCGGTTGGTTCCGTTTTTGTCGCAGCGCTATTTGCGATTGTTCTTCTCGTTGGAATCGTATTATTTCCATTGCCGTATCGTGTCGGTCGAGTAGGGGATCTCACGAATTTATTCTCCGATCGTACGACCGATCTTTCGGACGTTGCCATCTCCAGTCGGTGGAATTTGCTTGCGCCGCTTCTCGACGAAATCAAAGCGTCTCCGGTCCTTGGTGCGGGATTTGGCGAGGACGTGACGTTCGAAACGGATGATCCGCGCGCCCGCGCGATTAATCCGGACGGAACCTGGACCACATACGCGCTTGAATGGGGTTGGCTCGAACTGTGGCTTAAAATGGGCATTCTCGGCCCCGTTGCATTTCTTTCCTTGTTTGTTGGTCTTGCTCGCGGTCTTTGGCCATATGTAAGATCGGAGCAGTCATGGATTGGGGTCGCCTTTCTTTCCTCGCTCGTCATGTTGTTCGCGACCCATGCGTTCTCTCCATATTTGAACCATCCGCTTGGTCTTGGCATGCTTCTGTTGTTCGTGCCGTTTTTAAAAAAAATTCCACCGGCCATTCGGTCGGAGGTATCTGTCCTCGAAACATTGGAGACGAACGCGGGGACTCAGGTCAATACGGCGGTATCAATGGTTGAATAGCCGCGTAAAAAAGCCTCGGCCGTCATTTTGGGTTTTCCTTCAGGTTGGAGAGTGAGGATTTCAAGAGTTCCGTCAGCACAGTCAACGAATAGTTGATTGTGCTTAACGCTTACGGTCCCGGGAGGAAGATCCGCGTTGAAATCTGCCTCCGCAACCTCCTGGATTTTGAGGCGCAATCCGTTCCATGTTGTCCAGGTGCCGGGCCAGCCTTTGTATGCGCGCGTCATGCGTTCGATGTGTGCGAGGGACCGATTCCAGTCAATGTGTCCGTCCTCACGATCAAGGGACTTGCAAATGGTTGCCTGCGCGTTGTCTTGTGCCATTGGCACGATTTCGCCCGCAGCAAGGCGCTTGATTGTTTCGACAAGAAGGCCCGGCCCCTGCTCCTCGACTTTTTTTGTCAGCGTTTCGATCGTTTCGTTGTCATCCAGGCCGATATTCACTGAGGATAGAAGCGGACCGGTATCCATCCCCTCATCGAGAAGCATAATGGAAATTCCTGTTTTCGCGTCGCCATTTTGAATGGCGGATTGCATGGGAGAAGGACCTCGGTATTTTGGGAGAAGGGAAGGATGGACGTTTACGCATCCAAAACGAGGAAGGTCAAGGATCGCCTTGGGGATGATGCGTCCATAGGCGAACACGATAAATACGTCCGCGCGCATGGCACGGAGTGTCTCGCGCGCGTCATCCGATTTCAGCATGGTTGGTTGGAACGTCGGAATACCAGCCGCCGCGGCCGCGATTTTGATTGGAGGAGCCGTGAGAACATGGTTACGTCCCGCCTCTTCGTCCGGTCGCGTGACCGTTGCAATGACCTCAAATGTCGGATCCTCCAGTAGTGCGCGCAAGAACGGAATAGAGAAGGAGGGAGTTCCAAAAAAAACGACGCGGATCATAGTTAGAGAATCTGGTGATTGGGAAGCCTCGTAATTTTTTCTACGCGGTCGATGAACAGCACGCCATCCAAATGGTCGATCTCATGCTGGAGGATCACTGCTTCAAGGTCAGTTGCCTGAAGGGAAACCTCGATTCCATTTTCGTCGTGGGCCCTCACCTTTACGGACCGATGTCGCTTGACCATGCCCCACACGCCAGGAACCGACAGGCATCCCTCCTCGAATGAAAATGTCCTAAGGGACCGGGATACGATTTTAGGATTCACATACGCCCTTGGTCCGTTTCCGGGGTCCACGATGATGACCCGTTCATGAATGCCCACTTGCGGGGCAGCGATGCCGCATCCATTTTCAGCCCGCATGGTTTCCGTGAGGTCCGAGATAAGCTTTTTGATTCGTGCCGAACCAAGCTCCGATGGTGGAACTTCATTTGAACGCACGCGCAGCTCGTTGTTTGGCTCGGTTTCTACTCGGACATGCATTTGCATAGGGAGCCAAGATATCATTCAAGTGGCCGTGTGTCAATGATATATCCGTCATCCGCGTTCGAGAAAATCTCAAAAAGCAGATTCTTGTCTTCGGGAGGGATTGAAACGCGAAGATTCTCACCGTCCGAAATCATTGCGGTTGGTACGCCTTCTCGGATGCGATCCGACATGGCACGCAACGCATGATCGCGTTCATGCGGCTCGGATGAACGGAATCGAATCATACATATCCTGCGAAATGGTGGTTGTCCATAGGCCTGTCTTGTGGTCAGATCGTCCGAGAGAACACGATCTCGTTCCGAAAAAATCGAACGAAATAGATCGGGAACTTCCGTTTGAACAAGGAAATCGGCCCGACAGGCGTTGGCAACCCCACGCCATTCCTCCATATTGAGAATAGCATGTTCCACGGCGCGCATCGTCGGTTCATACAAAGGGAGGTCGGCATCCAGGTCAACAACGAGACCGACATTGGGCGGTTGGAACGGGTCAAAGATATTTTCGTAATAGTGTCGCGTGACTACGAGAATGTCAGATTGGTCCGAACCCGCAGGATCGGTTCCTTTTTCGACGCATCGAACGGTCGCCTCCGGAAAAAGCGTTTGTAATGCGGCCGCGACCGCCCGATTTCCATAGCCGCGGGCAGCAAGCCGACTCCCATTGCAGGAAGGGCAGGAAAGCGGCGTCGGTTCGATTCTACCGCACCGATGACATTGAATCGTTTGGCCATAGGACGCGAATACACCGCCGCAGGAGAGGCACGGGAAGCGATAGGAACAATCTGCGCATTGGAGGCGCCTGGAAACTCCCTTGAGGTTGTAGGCACAAAGAACCCGTCGGCGCGTTGACAGCGTTTCTGCGATGCGAAGGAGCGCGCTCTGACCGATGCGGGGGTGTGGTGCCCCGAATCGCTCGACGTTCATGTCGGCGACTGCGCTTGGCGGACGAGTCCTGGGGCCGAGTAGGTCGATGGGGTCAAGAGTCGCAAGATCATCTGCACGCGGAGCAACGTCGACGTAAATGACGCGTGCGTGCAGTCGAATCCGAAGAATTTCCGCAACGGCGCGCGCATCAAAACGTGGATTACGTTCATCTTGCTTGTGGTTCGGGTGCCCGGATCGCAATAAAAAAATCGCTCCGAGCGCCGGATGGGTCCAAAGTGCCGCCGTTCGCGTCCCAATGAGGAGCCCTGTTTTGCACGCGCGCCATGCGCGCCATGCCCTCGCTCGCTCAAGGGGTGTTTCCTCGCCGGTCACGACGATCGGAGAAAATCCTCCGAGCCTTGAGGCGATCAATTTTGCGTCACGGACATTTGGAAGGAGAGCCATGACGGGCTCATCTGGGTGCTCGCGCAAATAGGCGGTGAGCAGAACGCACGACCGACGAACGTCTGGCATGGCAACGAAGGAGGCCGCGCGTTGCCCGACCTGAGATGCGGCTAAGGTAATAGAAGGCGCTTCCCGAGCAGGAATGGTAAGTGGGACCGATTCGTTTTGTGCGAATTTTAGCTCACGTTTTGTCAGTTTTGGAACGGACGCATAGAGAATCGTTGAGACGGATTGCGCTACGTCAAACGCGATATCCTCGATCGCGGAAAGTTCGGCGTCCGAAAATGGGAGAATCTCTTCAAAAACAGAGGCAATTTGTTTCAATTTGATCCCTCTGCCGCCACCTTCCTTTACACGTGCGACAACGCCCATGGTTTCTCCGAATCGGAATGGAATGCGGACAAACGTCCCACGCAAGATCGTTTTCTCCTCAGGGAACTCATAATCAAAAATGCCGAACCTTCTCGGCATTCTCATGATGGGATATACCTCGGCAATCATAGTCGCTACGACAAGTGGAACTGGGCGACAAGGTATCCGACACCGAACGGCGCTTCATAGGAAAGCATTTCTGGTTCCATGCGCGTATTTTCTAAGATCCCAAACAGGACGAGCATGGGGCGGTACGCGCACTCAGACGCTTTTTCGACGATATTTGGATCAATTGTAAGTAGTCTGGAGACCAAACCTGATTCAATCGAGCGACGCGCGACTTCATCGAACAAGGCGCCTTCGGGATGGAACCCGGCCGGAGCATTCGACGTAAGGCAATGTGCGAGATCTCCTGAGGCAATGACGGCAATCCGTTCATTTCGAGTCACCAAAAGATCCTTGAGCGCACGACCGAATGCAAAATGCTCCTTCGGACCCAATCCGCTGTATGAAAGGGGGACAATTTTGACGGAAGCGAGCGGTGATGCGAGCATGACCAGAGGAACGGCCGAACCATAGTCCAGACGCGCGTCAGAATCAAGCGTAAAGGGGATGCCAGCATGCCGAACGGATCGCTGGATCGCGTCAAGAAGCGACGGGTTCGATGAAAATTCGCGGGTCGTGGTCAGATCCCCGAATTCGCGCATGTCCACGTGGTAGTGATCGTGCATGTTTGCCGAAAAGGCTGCGTCGTGCTGGGTGGCATGCGCGGAAATGCATACGATGGTATCTGGCTTGGAGGCATACAGTTCATCGCCGAGACCTTCCATTGCCGTGATCGTCTGGCGCATTCGTTCGCGTGCGTCCTTTCCAATTGGAGGAAGCAAAAGGGGCGAATGTGGCGTGAACGCGGCAAAAACGATCATAGCGTACTGGTATCATGACTCAGGTCGTCGGTGTCAGAAGTTTGAATGGGGTCTCCGAGCGGATGAATTGAGATCGAGCGGTCATTCGTTGTCACGACCTGTGACCATTTCCAACCGTAGGAAAGAAACGTGGCTTCGTCAGTGATGGGAAGGCGGTATCCGCCTGAGACGACGTATACATCGGGCTTCCCAGAAGCGGAGATGAGCGTCCCATCAGGAAACAAGAGCGGTGCCGTAAGTGGATAGAGCTCAAGTTCGCCTACTTCCGCCGCGCTGATTGAGGCATGAGGGAATCTTGCCATGAGGATTTCGCGTGACATGATGGGTGATTTCTCACCATTCTGAACGAAGTAAACGCCGCCCGTTTCCGTATCCTGAAGCAGGGCGCCCTGCGGATAGACCGTATCCGTACTGATTGGCTCGCCTTCTTCGTACTGAGCGAGATCCTCGAAGGTCACGTCCAGGATCTCATCTGGGTTGAATCCAATGGCTCGGAATGCCTCTTGTGACGCAATGCCTCGCAGCGTGTCATCGACGAGCAAATAGACCGTTCCGCGCGGCGAACGGAGCAGGGAATAGTTCGGAAGAGAGATGGCCATTCCAACCGGATAGACGGCGAGTGACGTTGCGTCCACGGAAACAATGGCATTTTCGTTAAAGCGTGTCAGCAGAGCCGCGCGAGACGTAATCGGACGACGCGTTCCATTTCGAATCAGCCACACGCCTCCATCCTCACTATTTTGTAAAAGCGTACCGTCCGGGTAGTCGTGCGTAAACCAACGTTGCCAGAGCTTGGCAAAATTTGAATTTCCATGGGTGTGCGGAGTGTAGGTATAGAGTGCGGCGGTAGCGTTGTTCGAGAATATCACTGATATTCCATCTATCTCCACGGAAATTCCCGGCCCGAAACCGATGACTGTTTTTCCATAGGCCGCAAGATCGGCCATGTAACCATCGGTCAGCTGAAGCGTGGCAGAATTAATTTGCTTTGCAAATCCACGGAATCGTTGGGCCGCTTCCGTGCGGTAATTGCATGAGTCACAAATCCCATAGCCCATGGCCCAATCAAGCTGGTCGCTCGTCGGATCCGTGTCATCAATCAAACTCTGCTCCTTTTGGAGCATGATGAGAATCACGCGCGGATTAATCCCGTTGCGGTGCGCGGCATCGCGGATGATCTCAGCCGCAGATTTTCGTTCGTCATCGACGTCTGTGAACGATCGACTTCCGAGTGTTCCATATGCGTCAAGAAATGCCTGGATTTCTTCCTCGGACATGCTGTCCGCGTCCAGAAGTTCGGCATCCGAAATCACATAGCTCGGATTAAACTCAAACGCCAACGTGGGAGAGACGATCGAAATAAGAAGGATTGCCGTCAACGCAGCAATAAAATAACGTCGCATCATAGCGACGTCATTATACTATGAAATGGTGATTTCGTCCCCTTTCGCCCCGATGCTGACCGAAGCTCCTTCCAGCAATTCCCCGGAAACGATTTTCAACGCGAGCGGATTCAGGATGAGCTGCTGAATCACACGTTTGAGCGGTCGAGCTCCGTACGATGGATCATATCCTTTGCGGGCGAGCAGTTTGCGCGCGGCCGCGGACACGGAAAGAGTCATCGAGCGCTCGCGCTCGATGCGTTCGAAGACGCGTGTCAGTTGCAGATTAACGATTTCTCCGATTTGTTCCTCGGTTAACGCATGGAACATGATGATGTCATCGACGCGATTAATAAATTCGGGACGAAAGTGGTCCTTGAGCATTCCGAGGACGCGGTCGCGAACCTCCCCTTCTTCCGACCCTCTGTCATCCTCATCAGAAAATCCGATGGCAGCCTTTGTTTTTCCCGCGTCCAATATCACGTCGGAACCAATGTTCGAAGTCATGATGATGACGGTGTTCTTGAAGTTGACTTTTCGTCCTTTGGCGTCCGTGAGATGTCCGTCATCAAGAATTTGCAAAAGAATGTTGAACGTATCCGGATGCGCCTTTTCGATTTCGTCGAAAAGAAGAACGGAATATGGGCGACGTCGAACGGTCTCCGTCAGTTGTCCGCCTTCTTCGTGACCGACGTAGCCCGGCGGGGAACCGATGATCTTCGATACCGCATGACGTTCCATGTACTCGGACATGTCAAGGCGAACGAGCGCGGACTCGTCATTGAACATGAACTCGGCAAGCGCCCTGGCAAGTTCGGTCTTTCCAACGCCGGTTGGTCCGAGGAAAATGAAAGAGCCGATGGGACGGTTCGTTTCCGCAATCCCGGCACGAGAACGGCGCAAGGCGTTTGAGACCGCGGCGATCGCCTCGGATTGTCCAACGACGCGCGAGCCGAGCTCCTTTTCCATACGTACGAGCTTCTTGAGTTCGGATTCAAGCATTTTTGACACGGGGATCCCGGTCCAGCGCGAAACGACGCCGGCGACATCCTCTTCCGTTACGACTTGCTTAAGAATCCCGCGATCCTGTTGCAGTTTCGTCAGGGATATTTCAACTGTCTTTAGACGTTTTTCATCCGCGGGGATCGTGCCATACCGAATTTTGGCGACCGTTTCAAGATCACCCTTGCGTTCCGCAATCTCGGCTTCCGCGCGCGATTTTTCTAACGCGCCCTTGATCGATTGAATTTCCGAAATTTTTTCCTTTTCATTTTTCCACCTTCCCTCGAGGGCATCCGTTTTTTCTCGCAGGTCGGCGATTTGCCGTTCAATTTCAGACAAACGCGCCTTTGAATCCTTGTCCTCCTCCTTTTCAAGCGCTCGACGCTCAATTTCATGGCGCATCAGGTCGCGCTTGAGCATATCTAGCTCCTCTGGCATGGAGTCAATCTGCATGCGCAATGCGGAGGCGGCCTCATCAATGAGGTCCACCGCCTTGTCGGGAAGATGTCGGTCGGTGATATAGCGTTGCGAAAGTTCCGCCGCGGATACGATCGCCGGATCGGATATGCGCACGCCATGGTGGAGCTCGTATTTTTCCTTGATGCCGCGAAGAATGGCGATAGTGTCTTCCGTGGACGGTTCCTCCACCATGACTGGTTGGAACCGGCGTTCTAACGCCGCGTCTTTCTCAATGTAGCGCTGGAATTCCTTTAGTGTCGTCGCGCCGACCGCACGGAGTTTTCCGCGGGCAAGGGCAGGCTTGAGCATATTCGCGGCGTCAAGCGATCCGCCTTCGGTTGTGCCGGCTCCCACCAGCGTATGAAGCTCATCAATAAATAAAATAATCTTGCCGCCCGATTCCTCGATTTCCTTGAGTACGGCCTTCAGACGGTCTTCGAATTCGCCACGATATTTTGTTCCGGCAACCAATGAGCCAATGTCAAGCGCGACGATCTCCTTGTCCTTGAGCATTTCTGGGACGTCGCCCGCGATGATGCGTTGTGCCAGGCCTTCGATGATAGCCGTCTTTCCTACGCCGGCTTCTCCGATAAGGACTGGGTTATTTTTTGTTCGGCGGGATAATACCTGCATCACGCGACGAATTTCCGCGTCACGTCCGATGACCGGGTCAAGTTCTCCCGCACGGGCGGCATCCGTGAGATTGCGGCTGTATTTTTTAAGCGCCTGGTACCGTGCCTCCGGCTCCTGGGTATCGACGCGTTGGGTTCCGCGAATGTCCTTCAGCGCGCGCATGACCGTTTCGTCTGTCATGTTATGCTGGCTGAGAAACCGAACGATGTTTTTATTTGTGAGCAGGCCGAGCAACAGATGTTCGGTCGAAATATAGTCATCTTTAAACTGTTTGGCAATTTTTGAAGATTCGGAAAGAACGGCCGCCATTTCCTGCGATAAGAAAATTTGTCCGATGCCGCCGCCACGCGCGCGTTGCTTTGGAAGCGAATCAAGAATACGATCGAGTTCTGCGCGCAGTTCAGTGGGATTCCCCACGATCTTGTTTACGATTGCGCGTACCACGCCATCGTCCTGCGAAAGCAGGGAAGCGAGCAGGTGAATCGGCTCAAGGGCAGGCTGGCCGCCTTCGGCCGCGAAGGAATTTGCACTTTGAAGAGCCTCTTGCGACTTGAGTGTAAAATTGTTGGGAAGCATAAAGCGTAGTACGATTAGCACTCCGTAGTATAGAGTGCTAATTGGTGAATGTCAACAAACGGGATAAGATGAAACCGTATGAGGCAGCATCAACTTTTTGGTGTTCGCATTGATGATTTATCGACGGACGAGCTTCGTCGTTGCGTTTCGGATTGGCTGCGTTCAAGTTCGGCTCACGTGATCGTCACGCCAAATCCGGAATTCCTTTTGCTCGTCCGTCACGATGACTCGTTTCGTTCGATGCTCAATCGGTCAGACCTTTCGCTCCCGGACGGCGTCGGACTGCGCTTTGCCGTTCCTGCGATTACGGGCAACCTCCTAGCTCACCGTCATACGGGCGTTGACTCGCTTTTACTGATTGCGCGCGAATGTGCGGCGACTGGCATGCGTCTCGCCCTGTTCGGCGGTGACCAGGGAGTCTCGGAACGTGCCGCGCAGAACCTCAGAGCGCAGATTTCTGGCTTGCAGGTCGAGGGGATCGATCCGGGGCACATTAGACTCGAGCAAATTCAGGATCTTTCCGTTTCGGTTCTAAGTGGCTTCCACGTAGTTGCCGTGGGGCTCGGCATGAAAAAACAGGAGCGTGTCATGGAATTTCTTAGAGACCGCGCAGCCTCGAATCTCCCGTCCTTGCGCGTGCTCATCGGCACCGGCGGCGCATTCGACATGATTTCTCATTCAAAACGGCGTGCTCCCATTCATGTTCGTCACATTGGGCTTGAATGGCTTTGGCGGCTTTTGATTGAACCGCGCCGATTCCGTCGTATTTTCCGGGCTTTTCCTGTCTTCCCAGCCATTGTCATTTGGGATACACTTAGGCATCGAAGATTCATCCGTGCCTGCCGCGCAAGTGTTCCTGAAATTTTTCGTCAATTACGTGGATTATGAGCATTCGAACTCGTTTTGCACCGTCACCGACCGGATATCTTCACATCGGCAGTCTTCGCACCTGTTTGTATAACGTCTTGCTCGCGCGTCAGCAGGGCGGAACTTTTTTGCTGCGCATTGAGGACACGGATCGAGAACGTTATGTGCCTGGTGCGGTTGAATCGTTGCTTTCTACGCTCTTTCGCGTTGGCCTTGCGCCGGATGAGGGCCCCAAGCTTGAAGGGGGTGTCGTTGTCCAATCGGGTGACCTCGGCCCATATATTCAGTCAGAACGGCTCCCGCTTTACTTGGAGTATGCCGAGTCATTGGTCGCGCAGGGAAGTGCGTATTATTGTTTTTGTTCGAGCGAACGACTGGATTCGCTTCGCAAGCAACAAGAAATCGCTAAACTTCCCACGAAGTACGACCGCCGTTGTCTCTCGCTTTCCAAGGAAGAAACGAGCCTTCGACTGAGCGCGAACGAGCCGCATGTGATCAGACTCAGGATGCCAGATGGCGAAACGTCGTTTGATGATGCTATCCGTGGACAAATTACTATTCAAAATGCTGAAATCGATGATCAGGTTTTGATGAAGTCGGATGGATTTCCAACCTATCATCTCGCGGTTGTGGTCGATGACCACCTCATGAAGATTTCCCATGTCATTCGTGGTGAGGAATGGATTTCATCGACTCCGAAACACGTCATTTTGTACCGCTTATTCGGATGGGACGCGCCTGTGTTCGCTCATCTGCCTCTCATTCTCAATCCGGACAAATCAAAGCTTTCGAAACGTCAGGGTGACGTTGCCGTCGAAGATTTTTTGGACAAGGGATACCTTCCGGAGGCGCTCATTAATTTCGTAGCCCTCCTTGGCTTTAATCCCAAGGCTGATCAAGAATTGTATTCAATCAATGAACTGACCGAAGCATTTGATTTGTCAAAGATCAACAAGTCCGGAGCCGTTTTTGATACGGCAAAACTCGACTGGATGAATGGACAGTACATCATGAAAAAAACACCGGAAGAATTGGTCGGGTTGGTTATGCCGTTTCTGGAACGGGCAGGGAAGAGCGTCGAACCTATGCTGATTAAGCGCATCTGCTCGGTTGAGCGGCCTCGCATGACCCGCTTGTCCGAAATTGTTGACCTGGTGGATGGATATCGGGTCTTACCGACGTTTGATCCGCAGCTGCTCATTTGGAAAAAGGCCGATGTCAATGACGCGCTCCGGAGCCTGAAGGGAGTACGCGGGCATTTGACGTCCATGGATCCGAAAATCTGGGAGGATGTTGGGTTGATCGAAGCGTCTCTTAAGGAGTATATTGAAGCTAACGGACTACAAAATGGAAACGTTTTGTGGCCGATGCGTGTTGCCCTTTCCGGACGTTCGTCATCACCAAGCCCGTTTGAGCTCGCGTGGGCGCTTGGCCTCGAAGAAACGCTTCGAAGGCTGGAATCGGCCGTTAATGCCATTTCCTCATGATCCATCCAAAGGGGTATTTGATCGGATTCGTTATTCTCATCGCAAGTGCGGCCTGTTTTGGATTTGTATATGCCATGGGTGACAATACGCCAAATGATGTCGTTATTGAGGATGCGGGCGCGGTGGTTGTCATTGATTCGCTGAACGAGCAAATTTCGGAAAAACGTTCGGATGTCGAAAAACTGAACCAAAACATCGACAAATATCGGGAGAAGATCTCCCTGCTTCAAAGCAAAGAAACGACCATCGAGGTTGAGCTGGAGTTGCTGGATAACCGTATCGCGAAAACGGAATTGGACATTGATGTGACGGAAAAAGAAATGTCCGCGCTAAACGATGAAATCCTCGTCTTGGAAACTCAAATGGAGGCCGTGGAGGCACAGCTGAGCCGAAGCCGCGAGTCACTGGCACAGCTTTTGCGCCAAATGGACGTATATGATAATGATTTGACGCTTCAGCTTCTCTTCGGTTCCGATTCGTTTGGAGATCTCTTTACAAGGCTTCAGGAGCTTTCAAGCGTTACGGGTGATCTGAAGAGTGCCTTGGATCAGGCGGAAGCCGAACGCGTGCGTTTTGAAAGCGATCGCGCCTCCCAGATCGGTAAGCGAAAGCAGCTCGCGGATCTTCAGACGCAACAGGAAACGCAAATGGCATTACTTGAGGACGAGCAAGGATCAAAAGGAATCCTCTTGGCGCAGACGCAACGTTCGGAGGCTCAATTTCAATCATTTCTCTCTGAATTACGTGGAGAGCAACAGTATGTAAACCAGCAGATTGCTCTGCTTCAGGATGAGGTTGAGAGAAAACTTTCTTCCGTTGACTCCGTGGGGGAGGGGAGCAGCGTCCTTTCCTGGCCCGTAGAGCCATTGAAGGGGATTTCAGCCCTGTTTCATGATAAGAGTTATCCGTTCCGTCATCTCTTTGAGCATCCAGGCATTGATCTTCCTGTCCCTCTTGGAACGCCCGTGCTGTCAGCGGCCCCGGGCTATGTCGCGTGGACGCGAACGGGGAATATGTACGGCAACTACGTGATGGTCATTCATTCCAACGGGATCGCGACTCTCTACGCGCATCTTTCAAAGGTTTCTGTATCTCAGGATCAGTTCGTTTCGCGTGGAAGCACGCTGGGACTCTCGGGTGGCGTGCCAGGCACGCCTGGGGCAGGATTATCTACGGGAGCGCATCTTCACTTTGAAGTACGCCTAAACGGCATTCCAACGGATCCGCTCAATTATCTTGTTGAACGATAATATGGACCTCGATCTCGCGCTAAAAGTAATTGCCTGGGCCATGACCGTTACGCCGGTCACCGTGTTCCTGGTTATCAGCTTTTACATGATGTCTGGAGCGGCAGAAGACGATGATTCCATTAAGGGGCTTATCATGCTGGGTCTCGGGATCTTTTCCGTCGGGGCAATTTTACTACTCATGACGTATTTTGCCGGATTCTCAACGGAATGGTTTTTAAAATAGAAGGCGATTTCATCCAACATATCATGTGTCGCCTAATGAAAGTTAGACGAAGCATGAGGATTAGATCATGGCGATTATCGTGACAAGAGGCGACGGGCCTCGCGTTTCCCTTCCTCAACTCCAGGTTGGTTGTAGGCGTTGACTCCCATGAGTTCGCCCATGTATGCCGTCGCGGCTTCGAATGTAATGAAGAGCGACCCTAGGGACTCCGGCGAGATTGCGTGGATACGAAGCGTGCCACTCGGACGATGATGCATGGTGAGCGCGTGTTCCGTACCAGCACGTTCGTCGTGCAAAATGCGCTCCAATGACAAGCCTCCGATATAATCGAACGCCTCATGGTTTCCCCAGACCTTGGGGATGCGAATGGAGCGTCGAAAACGTTCTACCTCGATAAACGTCGTTGTCTTATCGTCGGGGCCCTCATTGTATAGTTGGATTTGTGAGTGCTGGTCAATGGCGCCAATCGCGGCGATTGGCGTGGGACCAATGGAAACGCCATGACGAACCTTACCGAGTGATTCTGCCCAGATTTGGCGGTACCAAAACCCGAATTGGGAAAGCAGGTCCGCATATGCCATGAGGACGTGATTCGTTCGCGCATACTTGGTCATTGAGATGAATTGGTTCAATGCGAACCGTGCGGCCACGCTCTCACATTTTCTTTCCCTACGTTCCGTTTCGGCAGTTCGTGCACCAGCAAGGATCCTTCGCACGTTTGCTCCGCTTACGGCAGCCGGAAATAATCCGACACCTGAGAGGACGGAAAAACGTCCGCCGATATTCAACGGGTGTGGAATGACCTCATACGCTTCCTCCGTCGCAATTTGAAATAATGGACTGTCCGGAGATGGTTCCGTGGTTACGAAAATATGCTCGGCGTGATGCTTGGTGCCGACCTCCTTGATGAGTGATTCGCGAAGGACCATGAAAATGGCCATGGTCTCAAGGGTTGTGCCGGATTTAGAGACGACGTTCATGGCAGTTTGCTTCCAGTCGATTGACGTGAGCAAATGCGAAATGCTTTCTGGATCCGGATTGCTTGCAAACGTAAGGGTTGCCTTGCTTCCTCCGAGTGCTTGCCAGATCGTCCTTGCCCCGAGGTCTGATCCACCAATCCCGACAATAATCATGTGGGTAAAACGTTTTTGCACGCGCCGCGCCGCGCGTGCAATGGCTGTCATCGAGCGAAGATCAAACGGGAGGTCCAAAAATTCCCGTTCACCTCGAACGCGCGCTTTTTCGATGCGCATATGCGCTTCAAGAACGGCCTTGCGCACAGAACGTCTTTCCGCATCCGTAATGCGCATGTTCCGGTCATCGTATGTGAGAAATGATTCCATAGTTCATTTATAATACACATGATCCCCAAAACGAAGATCAATGTATTCGAGCGTTGATTGGTCCTTAATCGTATCGCGCAGAAGAACGACTAAATTTCGCATTTGGGCATCGACATCGCCAGCGGCATCGAAAAGGATATCGTATCCCGCTTCCGTCCGGACCGCCATCCACTTCCCTGCCAGACGATCAATATTCGTCTGGGTAAATGGGATATCCATTTCCTCAAGTCGTTTATGAAAAACGAATAAATTGGCTACCTCCTCTTTTGAGAGAACCGTATTGCCAATTTCGATCGGCGTCGCATTTACGTCTACGAAAAGAGGAAGACGTTTGAGAGGATTCGGTGGAGTCGGTGTCAGAATCGTTCCGTCTGACAGCGGCTCGGGCGACGGAGAGTCCGCGGCACGCCATTCTTCCAGCTCGACATCCGTGAGTTCGCGAATGACGATTCCTTGGATGTCGGCCAAAAACACCCGTCCGCCGACCTGCCACAGGAGTTGGGATGTTTTTTCTTTTACGTCTATGCTCATGGCGCACTCGCCAGGCCCAACCCATTCGCAGACAAGGTCAATATTGAGCGTTTCGAAGGCATAGGCGGATGAAAGGGCCGCGCGTAATCGGTTCTCATCGAAGAGGAAACGGTTACCCGCTCGAAAGAAAAGCGCCCGACGCCGATTTAGCTCCCCCCAGACCTTGCCAGAAAGCTGGTCCGAGGAGATTGTCTCGTTTCCATTCAACCTTACGCTCGTAACGGAGAAACGTTGTGCTCCAAATATCCATCTGACTCCACCAAGCAAAAGAAGGATGATTGCCGACAAAATGAAGATGGCTTTCCAGTTCTGTTTTTTTTCTCGTCGAAAATATGGATTACTAAAACGATGCGCCGCATAGCGCTTGCGTTGAAGCACTCGAAAATGGTTGCGTGAACGCATACCCGAGCAAATTATACCACAATCCTTGGAAGCATCGGGTTGATGCGCGTCATGACCTCATAAGGAATTGTGCCAATTCGATCCGCGATCTCATCCGCGTGAATCACAAAGCGTCCGGATCGACCGATCAGGACCACTTCTTGCTCGACCTCTACCTGCGGGACGGCGGAAACGTCGATCATCGTCATGTTCATGCAGATACGTCCGACAACCTTGCAGCGTGTTCCGCCGACTAATACCTCGCCGACCGAGGAAAGTCCCCTGTCGAACCCATCCCAGTAACCGATGGGGAGAACGGCAATGCGGCTATTTTTTCTTAACGTCTCACTCAGGCCATATCCAACCGGCGTGCCCGCGGGCAGCGATTTGATTTGGATAATTCGCGTTTTCCATGCGAGCACCGGCTCGAGTTGGACGGAGACGTTGTGTCGGCGGACAGTTTCCTCCGTGAGACGTGATGACCAAATTCCATACATTGAGATTCCGGAGCGTACGAGCGTTCCATGCGTGTCCGGATAAAGGACAAGCGCGGCGGAACAGGCGCAATGGATCCATTCCGGTTCGAATCCAGCCTTCCGAATGATTCCGACACATTTTTGAAACAGCGAAAATTGTTGATTCGCGTATCTCGTGTCCGTGGTGTCTTCCACGTTCGCGAAATGCGTCGATGTCCCGGCAAGCGATACGTGCGAACAACGGCGAATCTCAATTAACAGGTCGTTAACCAGGTCGGGCAGAACTCCCTGACGTGAGGTTCCCGTTTCAATCTTAAGATGAATGGATGCTATTTTTGCGCGTTCTGACGCAACGGCTTCAAGGGCGAGAACCGTTTCCTTATCGTATACGGTCAGATGAATGTCCGCTGATACCGCATCGGGAAGTCGATCCCGTAACGTATACCCAAGTACGATGATAAGCGCGGACGGAAGCATGGATCGGAGCACAAGCGCCTCATCTACGTTATCCACGGCAAATGCGTTTACGCCCGTTCGAGCGGCAATGCGCGCGACTTCAGTCAGCCCGTGTCCATAGGCATTCGCCTTGAGGACCGCACAAAAACGGACCCCGGGTCGGAGTAGTGATTTTAGCGTCTCGATATTTCTTGCGAGCGCGCGCTCATCGATTTCAACCCATGTTTTATGCGTTCCCACAGGCTATTCAAAGAAATTTTCGAATCAAGTCGGCGTTTGCCTCCAATAAATCGAATGCGAGCGCATCCTGAGGTTTGGTCCATACATGGCTATACGATCCACGTTCTTCCCGTACAATATCCCCTTCCCCGGCGCCGCAACGAAAACAATGCAGATACACCTGAAGAATACGATCCGGAAGATACCATTTATGCAGGTGAAGCCCAAGAAATTCCGCGTCAATAACTTCAAGCCCCGTTTCTTCGATGACTTCCCTTCGCATCGCATTTTCCGGATGTTCCCCCTCCTCGATTTTTCCTCCGGGGAATTCCCATTTGTGATCCCACATCGGGTTTGCATCACGGCGTTCGAGTAGCAGCAGATTTCCGTCTCGAATTACCATGGCAACCGCAATTCGTACGTCCTTAACGGGAAGGTCAGTCATAGATGGCGATTTGTTCCATGCGGATAGAACGACCGGTTTCCGTCAACCACCGCTTCAGATCCATCCGCAACGCGTCTTGGTCGTGACCAATGGCAATGATGTCCGGTTGCACCACATTGAGGATCTCATACGTGCCAAGGCGTTCGTCGCACAAGACGGCCTTTGCGACCATTGGATGATCTCGCAGGCTCGCCAGCCGTTCGCGTTCGTTCTGAACCGGAAGCCTGCCCTTTAAGGCCAAGATATGCGCGTCACGGGCTACCCCGACCACAAGTCTGTCGCCAAGTTTATTCGCGCTTGCGAGGAAAAACTCATGCCCGTGATGAAACGCATCAAATGTTCCAAACGCGAGCACCGTGGTCATATCTGCGGTTTCAGCGTTGGGAACAAAATGACTTCCTTGAGGTTGTGCGAATTCGTGAGGGTGGCCGTCAGTCGATCGATGCCAATTCCGAATCCGGCGGTCGGCGGCATGCCATGCTTCAAGGCCGTTACGTAATCGTCATCGCCAAATTGAGCCTCTTCGTCGCCACCTTCTCGCGCCTCTTGCTGGATTCGAAATCGTTCTTCCTGGTCAAGCGGATCGTTCAGTTCCGAAAATGCCTTAATGTTTTCAACACCTCCGCCATACACGAGCTGGAACATTTCGACATATCGCGGATCATCGGCCTTCCGTTTTGCAAGCGGAGAAATTTCAACCGGGTAGTCAATAAGATAGGTTGGCTGCACGATGTTCGGACGAACGTGATGCTTGAAGATATTGTCGATGATGGTGGTGTGACTGTCTGTTTTTTCGACTGGAACGCCCATCTTCGCGGCCTGGCGCGCGATCGAATCACGATCTTGAAACTGTTCGATGTCCAATTTGGCGTGCGCCAAAATGGCGTCGCGGAATTTTATGCGCGGCCATGGGTCGGCAAAATTTAAGGAGAATTCCTTGAACGGCACCGCTGCCGGATCTCGTCCGCACGCGCGAATGACTTCGCGCGTCATGTCTTCGAGGAAAACCATGAGGCCCTCGTAGTCCATGTACGCGACATATCCCTCGACCTGTGTGAATTCAGGGTTATGCGAATGGTCAATGCCTTCATTTCGAAAGCAACGCGCGACCTCATAAACGCGCTCGAAGCCGCCAACGAGACAACGTTTCAAGAAGAGCTCGGGCGCGACGCGAAGGTACATGTCGGCATCGAGCGCATTATGGTGCGTCACGAATGGTTTTGCGCTTGCGCCGCCCGGGATCGCCTGAAGAATTGGTGTCTCTACTTCAAGAAAATCTTTCGCGTCAAGATACGAACGGATGGTTCGTACGATCGTCGCGCGCGTCTTGAAGATTGCGCGAACCTGCTCGTTGGCGAGGAGGTCAAGATATCGCTGGCGATATCGGACCTCCGTGTCCGTGAGTCCGTGCCATTTTTCCGGCATGGGGAGAAGCGACTTGGCAATGATGCGGTAGGAGTCGACGTCAAGCGTTCGTTGTCCCGTTTTCGTGACGAAAGCCGTTCCGCGAACCTCGATAAAATCACCCATGTCGGCCGTGTCATGAAAATACCGATATCCATCTTCGCCAATCCGATCACGACGGAGGGCAATTTGTATGACGCCACTTCCATCCTCAAGCTGGGCAAACGTCAACCCGCCGTGCTTTCGAACGGTTCTCATGCGTCCTGTCAGCGTAACGACGGTCTTGTCAGACAGCATGCCGTCAAAGGCGCCAAGAAAATCATGAACGCGATGCGTGCGTTCGACCCGTGACGGATATGGGTCATGTCCCGATTGCCGAAGGCGTTCCAAACGACCTCGGCGTACTGCTTCTTCCTCAATCATACCAATGAAAATAAGGGGCTTTGCACCCCTTACTTTAGGCGATTCGGATGATCTTGTAAACCAGGGTACCCGATGGGACAGCCACGGAAACGTCTTCGCCGAGCTTGCGCCCGATAAACGCCTGGCCAATGGGCGACTCGTTGCTTATTTTTCCTTCCAAGGGATTTGCCTCGTTGGAACCGACGATTTGGAAGGTCTTGGTCATTCCTGCGACTTCGGCCTCAAACGTGGTTCCGAGCGTGATCGTATCTCCGCCGGACTGTTGTACGACGATCGACGCGTCCTTAATCATGGACTCAAGCTCCGAAATGCGGACCTCGTTCGATCCCTGCTGCTCCTTTGCTTCCTGATACTCAAAATTTTCGGAGAGGTCCCCAAGTTCCATTGCCGCGGAAATTTTATCCGCGATTTCTCGACGCGTTATGGACTTGCGCGTTTCCATTTCGTCCTTTAGTTTCTGCAGCCCGTCCGCAGAGAGATACGTTGGCATATGATTCCAGAAAAAATTAGCGCTCGGCCGGGAATATCCGGGTCGAGGGCTTGATAACGGTCATGATACGGCCCTTATCCGCGCTTGTCAAGCGATACCGCAAACCATGTGGAAATAGGAACGGTTAAAACGAGGGCCGTTGTTCCGGCGAGCGTTCGCACAATCTCTTCGGCAATGGCTTCGGTGTTGAGAAAATCGAGTACGCTTACTGACTGTATGGCCCAGAATAAGAGTAGCGTCGGCAGGGCGGCGCCGGCATACGCGAGCACAAGGGTGTTTGCAATCGAGGCAATATGATGGCGCCCGACGCGCATGGCCCGCACAAACAGTTCCTTTGGGGATAGTGAGGGGTTTGCCTTCCGAAGTTCCGCAACAACCTCACCTTGCGCGATCGCGATGTCGTCAAGCGCGCCAGTGGTACCGATGATAATGCCGGCGAGCAGGATTCCTGACATGTCAACCGACACGTTTATGTGTTCGAGGTACAGCATTGCGGATTCCTCCGAGACCAGCCCGGAAAGAAAGGTTAGAGAAATGAACCATTTGCCGAATGCCCATGCGAGGACAAGTCCCGCGGCCGTTGATGCGAACGCGGTCCATGTTTCTCGTTTCCATCCATGTGTCAGGTGCATGTTAAAGGCCAGGATCACGAGCGAGGCGATGACACTTACTGTGACGGCGTTCGATCCTGAAATAATCGCCGGCAGGACATAACCAAAAAGGACCGCGACGGTCACGGCCAGGCCAATAAGTGCGCGTACGCCGCGCGTGAGACCGATCGCGATGATAGCGATGGCAAAGGCCAACGCGACCCACCAGATTCCCCTCGTTCGGACGGCGTCGTTGAAATAAACCGATTGGCTGCCATCCTCATTCGTAAGGATTTCCAGCGTGACACGGTTGCCTGGTCGCAGCGCGAAATGCAGGCCCATGTTCGCGGAGATTCCCGTGTCGACCTCGTACGTTTTACCGTCGTATCCATTGACGCGCATTTCCGCCTGAGGAAATCCGCGATCGTCTCGATACTCTCTCATGACGGACTCCACGATGCCCGTTACCCGATTGCCGGCGGAATTATCCTGAGCAAGCGTCATCGACGGAACGAAAATGAGACAAATGATTAGGATCGCGAAGAAACGTTTCATAACAGGCTCATGATAATCTAAACAGCTTGATTTGACAAAATGCAAATGAATTTGCAGAATGAAATTCCTATGCACTCCTGTCATATTGAGGACGCGCTTGCGGCGAAAGGGCTTCGAAATACGGTTGATCGACATCATATTCTCGAATTGTTTCATGAAAATCGTTCATGGACGGTCTCGGAAATCGCCGATCAAATCCATGGGCCTGACCTCTCGACCATCTATCGAAACGTGCATACGCTTCTTTTGGAACAACTGATCGTTCGTACGCACTCGCATGAAACGGAATCTCGCTATGAGGGAGCGGGCCGTCCGCACCATGACCATTTTTCCTGTCAGAGTTGCTATACGGTCCGATGTATCCCCTGCCCAGTCCCAAAACTTTCAACTCACACGCTCGAACTCGCAGGGATCTGCGCGTCGTGCCGTTAACCTGTAATTATGGCGCTGTTCTGGATTCTCGTTTCAACGTTCTGTGTTTCGTGCCTATCGTTGGTCGGTATTTTCGTCTTGTACCTAAAAGGAAAGAAACCTGGACGAGCATTGATGTCCCTTGTTGCCCTTTCGACCGGCGCCATGCTTGGAAACTCGATTTTTCACCTGCTTCCCGAAGCGATTGAAACCGGCGAGACCGTTGGGCTGTCTCTGTTTCAGACATTTTTGATTGTAACGGGGGCCTTTGTTTTGTCTTTTATCTTCGAACAGGCATTTTCAATCCATCACTGTCACAGCACCTCGCATCATGGTAGCGCGAAGCCATCGCATCACTGCCATACGGACATCAAGCCGTTCGCCCATCTCGTGCTATGGGGAGACCTCATCCATAATTTTATCGACGGATTGATTGTCGCGGCTGCGTTCATCGTTTCTCCCGCGCTCGGTCTGACCACGGTTTTGGCCGTTGCCTTGCATGAGATTCCTCAGGAGTTGGGCGACTTTGCCGTGCTTGTTTATGGGGGGTATTCGAAGCGCCGTGCGTTGCTTCTTAATTATCTATCCGCGACGAGCATAATTTTCGGAGGTATCGTCGGATACATGTTGTCCTCATCCTTTACGACATTCGCGCCTTTCTTACTTCCATTCGCGGCTGGCAGCTTTCTCTATATTGCCACCTCAGATCTTTTGCCGGAGCTTAAGCATGAGGAAAACATTTTCGAAGCGATCCTGCACGTCGCCGTCTTCCTCCTTGGATTGGGCATGATGATCGGTTTTGCGCTCATGGAGTGACGCTTATTCGTTCGGTCGATTTAGAAACCACCATTCAAATATATCGCGTGCGATCGGAACGGCGACGGAA
>Ga0208373_1000499_pt1 | contig 67371 bp, 66 predicted proteins | sample RifOxyC2_FD_184036 | JGI IMG/M metagenome (GOLD analysis project Ga0208373, IMG submission 184036) | Soil microbial communities from Rifle, Colorado - Rifle Oxygen_injection C2 (SPAdes) | ecosystem: Environmental > Terrestrial > Deep subsurface > Rock core/Sediment | place: Rifle, Colorado...
TTTTGGTAAAGTTGCTGTCGGCAATGAGCTTTTAGGGAATTCATTTTTTCGGGAATGATGCCGAGCGCACGCTGCAATCAAGGCAGGCTGGCTTCATAAAGGTGAAGTAGTACCGTATGTGCTTAGCTCTTATATTCTCAATCACCTAAAAAATAATATAGTCCCCGTATCATGAGGCTTGCTTGGCTTGGTGTGGGCGAGAATGGATCGCAATGATAAGTGCACACAAAGAAAACAAACGGCTCAATGAAACTCTTGAGCAGCCAGAGAAGCAGAAACCTCATCTCTGTTTGTAAGGAAAATGAAATGTCACTATTAAACTCTATGTATCAAGGAGCAAAAAAGCACATAGGAAAAATTGCAGTTTCTGTTATTATTTTTGCAGCAGTCGCTACAGTGAGGGGTTGCATCCAAAATATGGGTGAAGAGATTTATAGAGGGGTTATTAACGGTAAACAGGTTATTTACATAGAAGGAGAATCCAGCGGATTCCCTGGATTTGATTATTTTCCAATTGATCAACAAAATAGAATGGTCATTTTTGATGATGATAAAACAAAAACAGATACTTTCATTGATGGATTTAATCAAAGAGATATAGATTGGAAAAATGATACTGAACCGCCATACCAAAGGGATAGACTGGAAAGCGTAATTATTGAGTCTCCTAGTGGAAAAGAAACATATTATCGCCAAAGAAATATTGACGGATGGAATCCGTCAACGATAGATAAAAGACATACACAACAAATCCTTGACATAGCAAGTGAGATATATAATCAGAACAGAGCAGAAATTAGAGAAACGCTAAGGTCTCAATTTGAAACTCAACATAAACCATTAGAAGAGATGTTTAAATAAACTTATTGTGATATTCATTGTTTTTTTTGGCTGGTTCTTTGCCGCATAGCCCCTTTACTCCATATTCCCATCAGAATAATGCCCTCAAGAAGGTTTATAAATAAAATGAAGGTCTCGATGAAGCGATGAGGGGCATCTATCTTGATAACGGGGCATCAACGCAGGTAGATATCGCTGTCGCTGATGAGATAAGGAAATACCTTATCCATGATTTTGGCAATGCCTCGTCAAACCATGCTGTCGGAGAGAGGGCGTGTTTTGGCTTGGAGCGCTCTCGCATAGCTATCGCTGAGTCGCTTTGGGCACGGCCAGAAGAGATGGTGTTCACGTCGGGGGGGACTGAGTCAAACAATCTTGCACTCAAGGGTACTGCCTTTGCCAATAAAGCAAAGGGCAATCATATCATCACGACGAAGATTGAGCATGACTGCGTGCTGAACTCGTGCAGGTGGCTTGAGCGGCATGGCTTCAGGGTGACGTACCTTGACATTGATAAGGAAGGGGTGGTGAGTGCTGAGCAGGTGAGGGACGCCATCACTGATTCGACAGTGCTTGTCTCAATCATCCACGGCAACAACGAGATAGGCACTATCCAGGACATTGCCGCAATTGCCGCTGTGTGCAGAGAGAGTGGCGCACTGTTTCATACTGACGCATGCCAGTCCTACAGCAAAGTGCCGCTGTCGGTAAAGAAGATTCCCGTTGATTTGGTAACTATCAATGCGCATAAGATCCACGGGCCAAAGGGTGTCGGCGCGCTGTATGTCAGGAAGGGGACGGCAATCGAGGAATGGCAGCACGGTGGAGGGCATGAGAAAGGGTATCGCAGTGGCACCGAGAATGTTGCAGGGATTGCTGGATTTGCAAAGGCAGCAGAGCTTGCTCTTGCACAGGGAGTCGCAGGCATCACCTCCCTGAGGGACAAGCTCATCTCCGGCGTGCTTGCCATCTCCGGGAGCAGGCTGAATGGGCATCCCGCGAACAGATTGGCAAACAACGTGAACGTGTCGTTTGCAGGGATTAATGGCGAAGAGCTGCTTGCCATGCTGAACGGGAAAGGAGTCTATTGCTCAACGGGAAGCGCGTGCTCAGCAAAGAAGGCTGAAGCCAGCCACGTGCTGAAGGCCATTGGGCTAGACATCAACAGGTTTCCAAGCACCATCCGATTGACGCTTTCACGATTCACTACAAAAGAGGAGATCGAGAGGGCCATTGCAATCATCACTGCATCGGTTCAGGAGTTAAGGAGTAAGGGGTCATAAAGCCTAACAGCCAGAGAGGTATGCAAGCAACCATGCAAGCAAGCGACAGGACAACAGCAAAAGTGGGATTTGTCTCGCATCTTGAATGCCTGCACTGCGGGGAAAAATATCCCCTGTCAAGGCTGAAAGAAGAGCAGGGGACTATCCTCATCAATATCTGCTATGACATGTGCATGGGGCCCCTTGACATCAGGTATGATTACGACAGGCTCAAGAGGGTGCTTTCCAGAGAGCAGATAGCGAGGCGGCCGGATACCTTCTGGAAGCTTAGGGAGCTGCTTCCCGTGCAGGAGGTCAAGGTTGCTGCTGACAGGCAATTCACCCCGCTCGTGAAGTCGAGAGCGATTGGGAGAGAATTAGGGATTGAGCTGTATCTCAAGCTTGACTGCGACAGTGCCAATCCGACGCATAGCTTCAAGGATAGGCCAGTAGCGCTTGCATTCAACAAGGCACTTGAGGCAGGATATGACACAGTGTACGTCGCATCAACGGGAAATCTTGCCATTGCCTCTGCCTATCAGGCAAGTGAGTCAGGGATTGCCATCCATGCCTATGTCCCCGAGGCACTAGGCAGGGTGAAAAAAGAGGCCATCAGAAAGCACCTTGCTGACCCAGGTGGCCTGGCTGAGCTTCCACTGTCGTATGACGACTGCAACATCAGATCAATGCTGGACTGTGACAAGGCCAACGAAGATGCAGCGAGGGCTGGAAGGCCAAGGAGCAATTTTGTCCCGAACAACAGCTTTCGGCCCTACTACAAAGAGGGCTCAAAGACCTCAGGCTTTGAGATAGCGCTGCAGCTTGAGAAGGAGGGTGTAACCGGGAGATTCCATCTGGTGTATCCGTTAGGAAGCGGTGCGCTGTTTTGCTCAGCGCACAAGGGAATCAGAGAGCTTCAGCAGCTTGGGCTCACTTCCCTCTCGCCAAGGATGTGGGGCGTGCAGCCAGAATTGTGCTCGCCCATCATTGATGCCATCGGCAAGGATGATTTTGTTCCTGTGAAGAACCCTAAGACCATAGCAAAGTCCATTGCCATAGGCAAGCCTGGCTCGGGGCATCAGGCGATTGCAGTCATGAAGGAGAGCAATGGCGGAGGCCTCAAGGTGACGGAAAAAGACATAGTCAGAAGCAACATTGACCTGTACCAGAAAGAGGGCATATTTGCCCAGTTTGTAGGCGGCGTGACCATTGCAGGCATAAGAAAAGCAGTAAAACTTGGAATCTTTAAGCCAGGCGATGTCGTTGTCGCGAATATCACAGGGACAGGAAAAGGCAGGATTGAAGATGACTTACTGGACGCAAGCAAAGAATTCGGTTGGGAGGATGAAGCAAAGCAATTGCTGGAGGAGATGAGCCATGATTAAAGTAAAAATTCCAACGCCACTGCGAAGATTCACTAAAGACCTTGCTGAGGTTGAGGTTGAAGCAGCAGACGTCAAATCACTCATAGAAGCCCTTGAGAAAAAATGCCCAGGCATACGAAAACGCCTATGCGAGGATGACGGCTCCATACGAAAATTCATCAACGTCTATGTCGGCGATGAGGACATCCGCTTCCTTAAAGGCATCGAGACAAAAATAGCGCAGGGAAAGGAGATTAGCATTGTCCCCTCAATTGCAGGAGGGTAGCATGGCAACAAAAGTGCTCAACCTCACTTTTCCAAAAAAAAAGATTAAGGAGCCTTTAGTCTATCAAATAGGCCATACGTTCAAGGTGGTCACGAACATTATCAAGGCAAATGTCACCAGCGAATATGGCTGGCTCCTCCTGGAAGTTGAAGGGGATGCCTCTGAAATAGAGAAGGCCTCACGCTATCTTGCTGAAAAAGGCATCATCGTGGAGGACATCGAGGCTGAAGAGAATTGAAGAGCAGCCAGTGGAGGATCGAAAAGGGAAATGGCAGATTTCACTGAAGAGCAGATAAGAAGGTACAGCAGGCATATCATCCTCCCTGAATTGGGAGGGAAGGGGCAGAAGAAGATTAGCGATGCCAAAGTGCTGTGCGTCGGCGTTGGCGGCCTTGGAAGCCCCAATGCGCTCTACCTTTCAGCAGCAGGAGTCGGAACACTAGGGCTCATTGATATGGATAGGGTTGACGTGTCCAACCTGCAGCGGCAGATAATCCATTCCACTCCTGACCAGGAGAAGCTGAAGGTGCAGTCAGCAAAGGAGAAAATCAATGCGCTGAACCCTGATGTTGAGGTCGTGACGTATACTGAGAAACTGAGTTCAAAGAACGTGAAGGAGATTGTTGCCAAGTATGACCTGGTGGTTGATGGCTGCGATAATTTTGCCACGAGGTATCTTGTAAATGACGCCTGCTTCTTTGCAAAGAAGCCTAACGTGTATGGAAGCGTCTTCCGCTTTGAGGGCCGAGCAACCGTGTTTGATCCGCGCTCTGAAGCGAGCCCTTGCTACAGGTGCCTGCATCCTTATCCTCCTCCACCTGGAGAGGTCCCTACGTGCCATGAGGCTGGGGTCATTGGCGTTCTTCCTGGAGTGATAGGGGTAATCCAGGCGACAGAGGCGCTGAAGCTGATTGTAGGCATTGGCAGGCTGCTTGTGGGCAGGCTGCTTTTGTATGACGCGCTTGACATGACCTTTCGCGAGGTGAAGGTGCCAAAGGATCCTGGCTGCCCGCTGTGCAGCAAGCACCCAAAGATTAAGGGCCTGATTGACTATGAGCAGTTCTGCAGTGGGGTGTAGGAGATGCGCATGGCTGAAAAGAAGCACCTTGATATCAAGGGCGAAGTGTGCCCCTATACCTTTGTCAAGACAAAGCTTGCTTTAGAGGGGCTGTCTTCAGGTGATGTGCTTGAGGTTGTGACTGACCATAAGCAAGCGGTCACCAATGTCACGAGAAGCTGTGAAGCAGAGGGGCATGACATACTATCTAAGGAGCAGCTCAATGAGAATGACTGGAAGCTGACGATACGAAAGAAATAGGAGTTCACTTGTGGTATTTCTCCCCTTTCAAAATGGTGCACCCCCGATAAATCTGCTCAAGCAGCACCAATAGGGCAAGCTCATGCTGCAGTGTCATTGCGCAAAGAGAGAGCTGAAGATGTGCCTTCTCCATTACCTCTTCGCTCAGACCGAATGCTCCCCCTATGATAAAGGTCATGCTCTGGTGTTTTTGCAACAGCCTTGAGAATGCGGGGGAATCATATTGCCTCCCTGTCTCGTGCAGCGCTATGATGAATCCATCGCCTGCCCTTTCCAGGAGGCGTTCGCCTTCTTTCTTTTTGACTATCTCTTCATTCTGGCCTTTTCCTTCCTTCACTGCTATGGCATTTATAGGGCGGTACCTGCCTGTCCTCTGGAGGTACTCCCCTATCTGCGCTCTATAGGATTTCGGCTTTCCGACAGAGAGGATGGTGAGCATTGGCATAGTGAAATACGCTAATTGTTACAGCAAAGTGCCGCAATAATAAAACTTTTGGTAGTGTAGGAAAAGTTAAGGGCCCATCAAGAAATGAATTGGCCAATTCTTGTTTGGTTTGATTGTGTAGTTCCATTCACCGTGAAATGATTCATGGACAATATGGATAGCAGCAAATTTTTCGTCCGATATCTTCTTCCAGCCAAAGCCTACCACAGAGATGACATCTCTCTCACCAAAAGCACCAATCCTCCTATCAGTCCAAGGATAGTGAACACCAAACCCAAACCGAAATGAAGGAACGCCCTTCTGCCTCCAAGGACATTCCATTTTGCCATCATGAGAGGCAATGAGATTACATAGAGCAAAATAAAAAAGATTAGAAAATGCGGACCAAAAACATGTATTCCCCCCCCTATTAGCCCATTAGGGTCTATCGCTCCAAAGAAAAAAACACCAACCAACAAAACAACAAAGAAAAAAAACAGCAAAAAAGCAGCATTGAGGCTATAAAGAATCCCCCTCTTTTCAGAGAATGAAAGCATGCCCCTTACGCATAAAACAACTGCAGCGAACAGTACTGCAATAAGCAGCGAAGCAGACAGCAGTGAATATGAATAAGAAGAAAAATATCGTAATGGCAAAATGTAAAAGAAAATTGCAATGCTTGCAATCGAGAGAACCACAGAGATGATAAAGCTAACACTAACGTTGACTATGGCAAGAGTGCCCTTTCTGAACGCAAGAAATAGTATTACCAGCCATTGCAGCAAAAGAAGAATAGCGATGAGTCCTCCAAACATCAGAGTTGTAAAACCTCCCTCGAGGCCGCCAATACCCATAAGAAAAATAACAATCGATCCAGCGATAGGCAATGCAGCAAGAAGAGATGCCAAAACCAAGATGAATGCATTAAACACATAGATTCTCTGATGCCTGAGCGAACTCCATAATCCTGCATTCAACGCCAAAAACAGTAGTATGCTCGGTAGACCGACTGACCAAAAGACCCAACGAGCCTGCGGTATCGACAATCCAATTTTTTCTGTTACAAAAATGATGATCCACATAATGAAAAGGCTGATAGCAATCCACTCCATTCCCTGAAAAGTGAAAATTCCCTCTGACGCATTTTTGCGTGCCATAATGACACCTACTATTATATCTCGTATATAAATTATACTACTTAAACTGGAGCGAAAAGGGACAACGGCAGGTAAGGCTGGTGCTCAAGGCAGGCATCACTGGCCTAGCCAAACAAGCCCACTATCCAATCCCCAATCCCATTGAGAAAGATGGTCGCTTTTGCTATGAAGTCAAGGTTAGTCACGCGGACTGAGAACTCCTCTCTTGCCTGGTATTCCCTTGTATTTGCGTCATGGTAGGTGACGATAATCTCATACGGCACCTCCTCGGCTGTTGCTGCTTTTGGAGGTATGATTATCTCAAAGGGCTTGTCTGCTGACAATTCGTCAATTGTCCATGCCTCTCTCTGTCTGCCTAAATACAACTCGACAAGGACGTCCTTAGGTATGGAATAGGATGCTTTTTCTACGGTGAAGCCAAGGGCGTAGGCACTGTCGAAAGGGATCTCTTGTGGCTTTCTGATTTTGGTAATCTCTACTTTTGGATTGTCAAGGAACTCCACAGTAATATCAACAGCCTTTGCTACATCCCCATTTTTTGCGGTGATGGCAATGTCCCTTTTTCCAAGCTTTGCATCCTCCTCATCAACGGTGAATGATGCCTCTTTTCTCTGGCCTATGCCAAGATTGATGCGCCCGCATTGTAGCCCGAGGCAGACGCTGACTCCTTCAAGGGGAGTGTTGCCTGCGTTCCTAATGGTGCAGTCAATGCTCAGGTTGCCAATCTCGTAAAGATAGAGGCTCTTGCGCGAGGGAGTGCAGGAGAGGGTGACTTCTGTAGAGTAGGATTTTGCCTCTTCCTCTTTAACCTGGTCAATCACTGCCTGCATCTCAAAGCGCTCGTACGCCGCAGTTTCACTGTTGGCAGTGAAGGCAGCATCAGCAGTAGCATTGGTGTCGGTGTAGGCAGTCACGGGAAAGGCGTATCTGTAGCCATGCGCAAGGCTGTCAGCGACCTTGACTATCCAGTAGGCCTCTTTTGTCTCTCCTGGCCTGAGGATGACAGGCTGCCTTTCGTCAGTCACTATGGTAAGCTCGTCAGGAACTGAGAGGGCTATGTCAAATGCGCGGTAGGCATTGGCCGTATTTTCGATCTGCAATCGGAGAAGGTTGTACGATCCAAAGCCGACTTCCTGCTTTGCAGGGATGAGTGTGAATACAATGGCAGGGCCAGTCCTTTCTCCAACGCCCTTCACCTCAACGCCGATGTCAAGGTCGCCTGTCTCAAGGCCGACATCTGAACCAAACCATCGGTAGGCAACAGATGACTCTTCAGGATCAAGTGCGGCTTTCAGCTTGACGTGGGATGGGTCAAGGAATCCCATCTCGCCGAAAGTGACGTCAAAGGGCACCCATCCTATGTCAGGGAAATAGGCCTCTGCCCATCCATGAGGAGCAAAACCTTCAATTCCTGGCTCGTTTGTGTAGGATATGCCTGAGACGAATCTTGCTGGAACCCCCAAAGACCTTGCCATTGCTATGAAGAGGTTGGTCAGCTCGTCGCAGACGCCATAGCGGTTGTGGTATACCCATGATGCCTTCTGGGAGACCTCTGCAGTCAATGTCTGCAGGTCGTACCTGATGTTCTGCTTTGTCCAGATGGCAAGCTTTGCCAAGACTATGAAGAGGTCATCTTCACCTTCAGCTAATTGCGTTGCCTGTGCGATGATCTCTTTGTCATCGCTGTCAATGGTTGGTGATGGCTCGGCATATTCCATTATGTCGTCAGGGATGTCTTGCAGGGGAAACGAAATCTTCCTGGTGACGGGCGCGAAATTGTTGAAAGTCTTCACGGTTGCGGTTGACCTGAACTCAAGGTTTTTCTGGACTGGCTCATCCCACTGGAAAAGGAAAACATTGCCTGATTTGAATGCATCCGGCACATTTTCTATGCTGAGCACCTTCTGCTGGTTGTTGTCTTCGGGGGCAAAGGTCAGGTTTGCCTTTATCCAACGGATGGTGTAGCTGTCGCTTTTGGGTACTACCTTGAAATCAGCTTCAGTTGTGACTTCCAGCGTCAGGTCGCTTGCGGTGTAGTACTCCTGTATAGCAAGAGAATGAGGCAGGAGGAGGATTGCAATAAGGAGAGCTGCATGGGCAATAGCTTTAGCCATATGTTTCATCAATTACAGCAATCATTTAATTAGGTAACTATTTTATCTTTTGAAAACTTCAAACAAAATTTGGGAAAAAACAAGAAAAAATCAGGCATAGGTTAGCCAATGCCCATATCTGGGGTTCTTGCCCTTGACTGCAGCAAGATAGATGTCCCGCAGCTTCTTTGTAATGGGGCCAATGTCGCCCTCACCAATGGTATCGGAATCTATCTGGCCTATCGCGGTGACTTCAGCCGCCGTCCCTGTGTAAAAGGCTTCATCAGCCTGCTTCAATTCAGCAAGCTTTGCATCCTTCTCAACGCATTTGATGCCTTCATCTGCACAGATGTCCATGACGCATTTCCTGGTGATGCCTGGCAGAACCGTCCCTAGGGGAATGGTGAATACTGTGCCTTTCTTAACCCAGAAAACGTTCTCCCCTGGCCCTTCGCTGACCTCACCCTTGTAGTCAAGGACAAGCGCTTCATCAAACCCTGCCTCTTTTGCTTCTATGGAACAAAAGATGGAATTTGCGTAGTTGCCTGTGATTTTCGCGTCAGGGTTAGTGCTTTTCGGGTGCGTCCTGATGAAGCTGACAGTCTTTACTTTTATGGCGTTCTCCCCTAAGTAAGAGCCCCATGGCCAGACTGCTATTGCAATGTTCAGGTCGGCTCCAACTGGGTTGAGGCCCATCTTGCCGTAGCCGTAAAAGATGATTGGCCTGATGTAGCCTGCATCAAGTTCATTTTTGCGTATGGTATCAATGACCGCTTTGGCTATTTCTGCTTCCTTATAAGGCATCTTCATCCGAAAGGATGTAGCTGAGAAGAACAGGCGCTTGATATGGTCCTGCAGGCGAACAACCGCTGTTCCCTTGTCGGTCATGTAGCATCGGATGCCCTCAAAGACTCCGCTCCCGTAATGAAGGGCGTGAGCTAAGACATGTATCTTTGCCTCCTTCCAAGGAACCATTTGGCCGTCAAGCCATATGAATTCAGTCTCTTCCATTTTTATCGGTAAAAAGAGAGAGAGGGATGGTATATAAAGATTGTTGCGCTCTACGGCCGTGATGCAGAATCATATATTAGCTGCGACTTAACAGTTCACCTCGGCGTGGCAGCATACAAATTTTTCATTCCCGTTTATTCAGCACCTTCCTGAAAAATCCCATAAGAGCAAACGCCTCCCTCCTGGTAAGAAAGGACTTTCCCAAAACGCGCTTCCATGCCTTCTCCTGCGTGGCCTTTTCTGTTGGCTTGCTGAATGCAAGCTTAGCAAGGATGCCATTGATGTAAGCAAGCATAACTTCCTTCTCTTTTGCTGATGCTGGAGGATATTTTTGAGCATGGCCATTCTCTCCCTGTGCCCTGTACAGCTCATAGAAAATGATTGCTGCTGCATGGCTGATGTTTAGTGCCTTATAGGAATCGCCTGAGGGAATAGTTATGGTGATATCGCAGAGCTGCAGCTCTTCGTTGGTCAATCCCGTGTCTTCTCTTCCGAGAAGGATGGCGGCATGGGCTTTAGGGTTGAGCTTCTGTGCAAGCTGCGATGGCAAAATCGGTGAGCGGGTAAGGTTGTAGTCAGTTCCTACTTTTGCTGTTGTCCCTATCACTACGTCAAACCTTTGGAGGTCTTTTTTGGTGATTGTCCTTGCCTTATTCAAAATGTCTTTGGCGTGCATTGCCCGTTTCAGAGCCTCGTCAGCCTTAGGGTCGCACTGCGGATTGAGGAGCAGGAGCCTTGTCAGGCAGAAATTCTTCATGGCTCTTGCTATTGCCCCGATGTTGCCAGGGCTCATCGGCTCGATAAGGACTACCGTTATCATGGTGGAGTGGAATTCGCTTTTGTTGAAACACTAATGTTCGATAATGAATGTTTTCTGCTAGTATTTCTTCCTTGCTTCATTGCTATCCAGCCCTCCTGAACCTCTTCTCTAGATCGCCAAGGCTGATGGTGAAAAACGTCGGCCTGCCGTGAGGGCAGGTGAAAGGATTACTGCATCCCCGCAACCTTCTGATGAGGCCATTCATCTGCGGCTCGGTGAGGGCGTCACCTGCTTTTACTGAAGCTCTGCAGGCGAATCGTATGATGCGCTCCTCTATCTCTGCGCAGACTGCCTTTTGTTTCTCTTTTGCAAGCTCATGGAGGAGGTCTATAAAGAGGGTTGATTTCAGCCTTCCGAAGATTTCAGGGATGCTGTTGAGCTTCAGGGTGTTGCTGCCAAAGTCCTCAAAGGAGAATCCCAGCGACCTGAGGAATTGTGCATTGCCCGTTGCCGTGTGGTAGAGGAGAGGGGAAAGCTCAAAGCTTTTTTCCTTGAGGAGATGCTGCTTTTTTATCGCTCCTTCCTTTTTCTCCTGCATGAAGCGCTCATAGTTTACCCGCTCTTCTGCTGCATGCTGGTCGATGACTGCAAGCCCCTCCGGGGATTCCGCGATAATGTATGTCCTGTTAAGCTGGCCGATGATTGTAAAGGGGCCAATCCTTTTCTCTTCCTGCAGACCGCTGCCTTTTTCGCTGCCCAATCCCGCTTTTACCTGAGGAATTATCTGAAGCGGTAATTCGCGCACCAAAAGCTTCTGGCTTTCTGTAGGGAATTCGTAGGAGAGGGAGGGCCTTCGTGCAGTAGTTGCTGCAGTTGTTTCCTGCACTGAGAGGCCATATCGCTCAATGGCATCTTCTATCGCCCTCCTGATGCTGTGCCTTACTGCTGACTCATTCCTGAACTTGATAAAGGTCTTTGCCGGATGGACGTTGACGTCTGTCTCCTGAGGGCCAATTGCTATGTGGAGGACAAAAATGGGGTTTCTTCCATGGAAGAGGAGGGTATGGAGGGTTTCATATATCTCGTCAGTGATGAGCCTGCTCCTGATATATCTCCCATTGACAAAGATGGATTGCTGGCTCTTGTCTGCTCTCGTCACTGATGGCCTTGCCAGTGCACCATCAACCTTAAGGTAGGCGTCAGCGTAGGATATCTCCAGAAGGGATCTTCCGATATCGCTTCCGTAGATGAAGGCAGTGTTTTCTGCAATGCTCTTTGCCTTTGGCGTCTTCAGAATCTCTTTCCTGTCATTGGTCAGGCGGAATGCCTTGTCATAGTAGAGGAGGGCGTAGCGCTCTACAATGTTGATGATTGCAGCAACCTCAGCTGCGTCTGGCTTTAAGTATGCCTTCCTTGCCGGGGTATTGAAGAAGAGGTTAGCCACGTCAACCGTTGTGCCGTCTGGCGCTGCTGTTGTCTCCAGCCTGATTATTTTGCCTGCCTCAACCTCAATCCTTTCAGCCGTGTCGTTGTCTTTTGTTTTTGTGGTAATCTTCAGGTTTGCAATCTCTGCAATTGATGCCAGCGCTTCTCCCCTGAATCCCAGAGAGGTGATAGTGAAAAGATCCTGCTCTCCACTGATTTTTGAGGTGGTGTGCTTTTTGTAGCAGATGAGAAGGTCGTCTTTTGCCATGCCGGAGCCGTTGTCGCTTAATTTTATCTGCTGCTTTCCTGCCCTAAGGAGGTCTATCCTGATGTCGTCAGCTTTAGCGTCAATGGCGTTTTCAAGAAGCTCTTTGACTACTGATGCAGGCCGCTCAATGACCTCGCCTGCGGCTATCTTGTTGATGGTTGACTGATCAAGGTGGCGGATTGTTGGCATGCAGCATTCAGCAGGGAGTGGCAGCAGCGGTTATAAGAAGGTAGTGGTTTACCGCACTGCTTCACTCTCGTGAAAAGCCCTGTCGGGGAGGAAGGGGGCAGGCTCGTTGGATAGCCACGAGTGGCAAGCTTTGAGGGATATATGGCTCGTGGGGAGTTTGGCATTCCCAAAAAGCTCATTATGAAAAAGGCATTGGCCGTACCTCCATCGCTTCCACAGCCAATGCGTAGCCTCATTCTTTTCGTATCATGCCATCATCTTATTGCACTTTCCGACGTGAGAAAAAAATGAAGAAAGAAAAGAAAAAAAAAGTGAAGGAAAAGAAGTGAAAACAAAAAAGGCTCGGGCTGCGCTTGCTGGCAAGGGCATGTGTTGCAGCCATCGCCCCATTATTAGAGCGCAGGTGGGCCATCGCCTCAGTGTAGTGCGCTACTGTCTGCGGGTTGAAGGATGGGCGCTGGCACTGTGCATTACGGAATTTCCATGAGCAATTTCACCGCAGGCAGGAGGAGAGAGAACAGTAGCGCCGCTTTTGGTAAAGTTGCTGTCGGCAATGATTTTTTAGGGAATGCATTTTTTAGGGAATGATACCCCTGCCCCGCTACAATCGGGGCAGGGAAAATTCATACGGTGAAGTAGTACGACTACAATAATTCTGCAATTCTTTCCTGTTCGTTTATATCGGGTAAATTCTCTTGGGGAATATACGCAAAGCCTCCTTTTTCCAAATCTTTCTTCCGTTGCATTTCATATTTCATCTTTGCAACCTGTACAAGCCGATAGAACCTTTTTCTGGTCATCATCCTATTCTCTTCGGCAATATGGAGGGCATCACATGCCATTTCATAGAGTCTGACAAATACATAGTGGTTTGTTGGCCTGATAATCTCTATCGCTTTGGTAACGAGCCCTGCAGGAATCCCATAGAGATAGAATTCTTTTCCCTCTTCAAGGAGGCCGTTGATGCTTTTGCGGGGATCTTTATTGGGATGCTCTCCTGTTGAGGTCTGCCAGCGTTCTTTCCCGCATCTGACGGTAAAATAAAGGTTTATCCTGCCTGCGTTGCGGCCTGCCAGAGGGGCATTTCCGAATTCAGAGAAAAATCCCACTGCTGCTAAAGCTATAGTTAGGCACATGTTTCTTCCGATAGCATATTCTCCAGCTAATCTCAAATTGCGGTAACCAATTCTTTGCACATAGAAGCCAGTAGCCTCTTTTTTTGTAATTTTTTTAGTCAGTTCCAAAAGGTTCAGGTTGAACTCTTGCGCTGCCTTACCGGAGATATTAAACTCAGGGGACGCTGCTCTTGCCAAAAACTCAGCTAGGCCCTCTTCACGCAGATTGAATAGCATATTATAGAGGCAAACAATAGAATATGCTGACGTTTTGCCTATCATCTTCACTATCTTGGCTTCATACTTCCCGCCAATATCCCATGCGAGGCGTTTTTCTGCAATGTCCACAAAATGGGCCAACTCATGAAGGAAATACCGTGCTATGACGGTGTACTCTATCCTTCCCATGTATTTGAATGGTGCCACTATATTGGTGAGAAACCACATACCTGATGCATTAAAGCAGGCATTACGCTCATCAAATCGCTCATCAAACGAGTCAAATGAATAGTCCCAATGAGGTATCCTGCGCATTACAATCTGGATGTTTAGTTCATCTGATATGATGAGGTTAGGATACTCTGTTATCATGTGGAATATTGATTCACTGAATAGCCTTGCTGCATAGTCCCTAAAGTAGCTGTAAGGTATGTCTTTGAATTCCCTAACCTTCAGAAGATGATAGTCTATGAAATCTCCCCTCGTTTTTTTTTCTTTATGAAACTTGGCAAATTCTAAGAAATCGTACTCATATCGCTTCTTGCTGTACCACCCGAATATGAAGATGCAGCGGACTTTCTTTCCGGCAATTGTCTGCTCAAAAATGATGGTGTCCACACATTTGATGAACCATGCATATATAAAAAGTAAATGTCTATGCCTGCCTTATTGCCTGTGAATTTGCATTCTGCTGCAATGCAGTTTTTGTGTATATCGGTGCCGAGTGCATCAATCTCTATTTCTTTGTTCCATTAGGCTTCAAACGGGTATCAGCTGAAAACCCTGCTTAGGAACTGGAGGAAGACCTGCTCAAAGGCTCTTGACAGGATGAGTTCCTGAAACCCGAATTCCATGACTTCCCACTGACAGGTTCTCCTGCCAAATTCAGAGGAAGCCCATGAGTGACGTTGCACTGCTGCCCTGTTTTTTTCCCCTTTTTGATGCGGGGGCAGCATCAGCAGCGCTCTTCTTTTCCCTGACAGTAGCGCTGAGGCCTGCGTGGATCCTCTCCCCAATCTCATCCTCCATCTCAAACTTGGCCATGAGCACCCTTGACTCGTCAATAACTTCTTTGGGGATGCCTGCAAGCTTTGCTACCTCTATGCCGTAGCTCTTGTCCGTTCCTCCCTCACGAATCTTTCTTAGGAAGATGATGCTTTCGTCGTTTTCTGCTACTGCGATGTTGTAGTTGGCGATACCTTCGTCTCTTGCTGCAAGCTTGTTGAGCTGGTGGTAATGCGTTGCAAAGAGGGTGTGTGCCCTTATGTTTTTGCTGATGTAGCCTGCTATCGCCCAGGCTAGCGACACTCCGTCAAAGGTCGAAGTGCCCCTGCCTATTTCGTCAATGATGATAAGGCTCTTTTGTGTAGCGTTATGGAGGATATCAGCTGCTTCAGCCATCTCTACCATGAAGGTTGACTGGCCAGAGACAAGGTCATCGTGGGCTCCTACACGGGTGAATATAGCATCATGGATGCAGATGTCAGCAGCCTTTGCAGGGACAAAGCTTCCCATCTGCGCCAGAAGGCATATCAGTGCGACCTGGCGCATATAGGTTGATTTGCCTGCCATGTTGGGGCCAGTGATGAGCATCATGCGCCTGTCTTTGCTGAGCGAGCAGGAGTTGGGAATGAATGCTGAATCGGTGCATGACTCAATAACAGGGTGCCTGCCATCCATAATGGTAAGGCCTCCTTCCTCATTGAGTTTTGGCATTGTGTAGGCATTGCTCTGCGCAACAAGGGCAAGGGATGCAATGCAGTCAATCTGTGCTATGTTTGATGCTGCACTCTGGATTGCCGCGATGTGGGCATTTAATTTTTCAAGGACGCCAAGGAAGAGCTCATATTCAAGCTCTATAGAGCGCTCCTGCGCTCCAAGGATTTTCGCCTCTTTTTCCTTGAGCTCTTCAGTGACGAAGCGCTCGGCATTGACCTGGGTCTGCTTTCTGATGTACTGGGTTGGAACAAGATGAAGATTGGGCCTTGTAATCTCGATGAAGTAGCCAAAGACCTTGTTGTACTTGACCTTAAGGGATCTTATGCCTGTAGCAGCCCGCTCCTTTTCCTCAAGCTCAGCAAGAAAGGATTTTCCCTTTGCAGCAACGGTGTGCAATTCATCAAGCTCAGCGTGATAGCCCTGCCTGATGATGTTTCCCTCCCGTACGGTGGTGTTGGGATCGTCTTTGATTGCACTGCCTATGATTGCCGCAGGCTCGCTAAGGGCAGGGACTTGTGCAAGCTTTCTGAGTAGCGCAGCTTTTGCATCCTTCAACAGGAGGGTGATGGAAGGGATTGCCTCAAGGGAATTTTTTAAGCCGATGAGGTCTTTTGGTGAAGCGTTGCCAAATGCCACCCTTCCGATGAGCCGCTCGACGTCGTAGATGCCCTCAAGGCTTGTGCGGACGTCATTTCGCTTAAGCATGCCGTCTTTCAATTCCTCAACAGCCTCAAGCCTTTCTTCAATTGCTTCTTTTCTGTTGAGGGGGTTGAGGAGCCATTTGCGAAGAAGGCGCGAGCCCATGGGAGTTGTGGTTTTATCAAGCACCCCAAGGAGAGTGGCATGCTCGTTTTCGCCGCTAAGGGTTGCGATAAGCTCAAGGTTCTTTGCAGTGGTTGCGCCTATTGCCATGCGCTCTCCGACGCGGTAGGGGTGAATTGCTTTCAGGTGTGGAAGCGCCTGCATCTGGGTCTCATGTAGGTAGCTGACGAGGGCTCCTGCAGCGCACTCGACGCTTTGTTCCTCAATGCCAAACCCTTTCAGCGTCACCACCTCAAATTGGTTTTGAAGGGCTTCCTGTGCCATGTCGTGAAAGAAGAAGCGGTCTTCAAAGGGATGGATGGTGACGTAATCCTTCAGTGCCTGAGCGATACTGCTGTCCACCAGTGAGGATGGAATGATGAGTTCAGCAGGCTTTAGCCTTCGTATCTCGCTGAGTGCATCAGCGTATTCCAATGCTGCGCCCTGAAATTCTCCGGTTGAAACGTCACAGAAAGCTATCGCTATGTTGCCTTTATCCTTCACGAGCGAGAGGAGGTAGTTGTTGGATTTCTCGCTAAGGATGAGTGGCTCCATGACGGTTCCAGGGGTGATGATTCTCACAAGCTCTCTTTTCACCAGGCCTTTAGCGTATTTTGGGTCTTCGGCCTGCTCAACAATCCCTACTTTGTAGCCCTTTTTGACAAGCTTTGCAAGATAAGGGCTTATCGCGTGGTAGGGAATGCCTGCCAAGGGAGCCTCAGTCTCCCCCGTTCCCCGCTTGGTGAGGGTGATTGAGAGCTCTTTTGCTATGAGCTTTGCATCTTCGTAAAAAGTCTCGTAGAAGTCACCCATGCGAAAGAGGATGATGCAGTCAGGGTGCTTGTTCTTGACTTTCATATACTGCTGCATACCTGGCGTCAGTTTCATAGCTTTTCAAACACCCCCAGCCCATGGCTGGAATTGGCTGGTTTTTAATGTTTTGTGGTGGGGCAGGGCAGTTTGCGAGTTTTAGACAATGAGGCAATACATGTTCACCGCCATATCACAAACGGCTCATACTCCTTGTCGCCGAGAATGAGTTTGAGAAGCAGTTTATCAGCCTGAGCAGAATGGGGTGAGCCACCCCTGCTTTCAAACAGTCTCAGCAACTGCAAGCTTCTTCCATTTATAGGCATCAAGATTGACGCCGGTATGCGCCTCTTTTACGTCAGAGCCTTTCAGCCTGTAGATTCGTGGAACATCAAGGACGTTGCCAACGATGTAGACATAGTACTGCTCATTGTTTTCAATTGACCTCACAAGAGAGGCAAACTCGTTTGCAGGAAGCCAGAGATTGGGCTCGGGGTTCTCGCTCCCCTTCACCTCTATCTTCAGAATGGCATCGCCATCATGGGACTCAAGGTCATACCCCCTCTTTTCGGTCTCGGCAAGCTCACGCGGGCAACGCCTGTGCTGCCATTCGTAGATGAAGACATAAATGACGCTCAGCCTGTTGACCAGGCTGATGCTCTCTGCCTTTGTCCTCCTGTTCACCCCAAGCTCTTCAAGAAACTTCAGCCAGAGCGGGTTTTCAGGCTCGGGGATGATTGCAGCATCAAGAAAATCGCAAGTAAGGTCATGCTCAAGCTTGTCCTCGATGCTCTCCCTGAGTTCATCAGGCAGGCCATTTATTTTCTCCCGGATGAAGCTAAGTATCCGTTCCATTGCAAAGGAAGGGCTCCACTCATTCCCAAGCTTGATGCTCTCAGGGCTTTTCCACTCGCCGCTTCTCGTCCGCAGGGTGAGAAAGGAAAGGCTTCTTGATTCCACCTTGCGCCTGTTCCACATCTCAAACAAAAAATGAAGCTTCCTTGTTTTCTCGTCGTCGCCGTACCGCTTCCAGCCTTCTGCAATAAGCGGCACCTGCCTCTCATCCATCACCTCCTTGATGTGCTGCTCTTGAATCTCCTGCATGCCAAGCGCCCTGAAGAAATCAAGGATGCCTGGCTCATGAGCAAAACCCGAGTTGGCGATAGTGAATGCGTGCCTGCATTCCTGCGGCACCTCCTTTGTTGGCAGATACACTCTTTCAGCCTCAAGCAGCCGAAAATCACCCGTGAGGATGAACGCATCGTTTCGTATGTCGCTGCACAGCTCAGGAAATTCCCTGCATTGCATGGACAGCTTCCTGTAGAAAGACCTGAACCAGTTGACGTCATGAAGCCTTGCTTTTTCAGTAAGGATGCCAATGCTTTGCGCCTGCTCGATGATGTGAGTGATAGTTGTTGGCCCCTCGCTCACCCGTAGGCTTCCGGTATCGCAATGAGGATGAAGGATTTTTTTCCCCTTCAGGAAGGTACGCGAGATGTCCTCGTCAATAAGCTCCCTGACCATGTGCCCTATCCTCACTGCATTGCCAGCAGGGACGAGGGAACCGTCCTCTGCCACCAGGACGTCATTGCTTTCGATGTAGGCATTGATTTTTTTCTTGAGGTGCTGGTCAAAGAAGTGGTCCTGCACGCTCTTTGAATGCAACAGCCTGATGAAATCCAGCCGCCATTCCCTCCTGCGAAGGAAGATAGGGATGCACTTTTGCGTGATAAGGCTTGTGATTTCAGAGCAGAGCCACTCATTCCATAGCGCTTTCCTGCTCAGAGTTTCCCTCCCTGGCGCAGTCAGAAAATCGCCCTGTATCAGAAATTTCATCCCTTCAATCTCCTCCTTCAGCGGCAGGAAGCTGAATACTCCAATGTGGGCTGCTCCTTTCTCTTCTATAAGGCGGTTGCTGCCGTCAAGGCGAAAGGCGACGATGACCTCTCTTGCCTGAACGTCCTGGCGCTCCCACTCTATAGTCATGCTGTCCTTTCTGACGTCGTCTGGAACCGAGCACTGCGACCTGAACAAAAGCCACCTGGAAAGCTCTTCGACCCCGTCCTTCTCTTCGCTCAGCTCATAGATCTCGTAGTCGCTGCCAGCCTCAATGATGGAGGATTTTTTCAGCACCCTCCTGCTGTTGTTTTCGTTGTTGTGGATGGCGATCTGGCGAAGGAAGCGAAGGAAAAGCAGCAGCCTGCTGCTGATGCTTTCTGACTCAATCTCGCTCTTTATCCTCTGAATGTTTGCAGGATCAGTATAGCTAAAAGGGAGATGGAATGTTGTTCTCCACCAGTGGACTTCTGTCTTTTGCGGAGCAGCCTCGACCCAGATGGGCATAATCTGCCATGGGACGTTGCCAGGCTCTTCATGTGCCTTTCTGCTGAACCTGAAGGAAAACCCTCCCGAGAAAACGTGCGGCTCTTCTGAGACAAGAAATGCCGATTTGAAGCCTACTCCAAGATAGCCTATGTAGCTCTCAGGAGTCTTTGACGACCGCCCCACCTGGCAGATGCTTCTCACATCTCTTTCGCTGAATGGCCTGCCATTATTGTAGATGTTGACACAGTCCCTGTCTATTACGATTTTCAACGACTCGCTCGCGCAGTCATCAGCGTTCTGGATGAACTCCATGAGAAAATGCCCTCTTTTTGGGAAGGCTTTCTGCAGGCGGTTGATGGAGCCTGACAATGATTGCAGCACCAGCGCGTCTGCCTCTTCGTATTTTTTGTAGATAGAGTGGATAAGCTCTTTTGGCTGCACGATGAGCTGCAGGCAGGGATGCATATTTTATAAATATTAGGACTTCCTCATACAAAGGCATGCTGGAGCTGAGCCACATGAATGCATGCCATCCCTACAGCTCATCCCATATACGCAGGCTTCTCTTCAGCCATCTGCCTGGCCCTGGCTGACGAGAAATGCTTTTTCAGTTCCTCATAGCTCTTCTCGACATCCTTAGTGAGGGAGGGCGGCACCTTCAAAAGCGCTTCTTCAAAGGCTTCCATGGCAACTTCTTTTGCATTGATGTCCTTGCGAAGGGTAAGCAGTGCAGCCTCCCTGCACACGGACTCAATGTCTGATCCTGCATACCCTTCCATCTTCCTGGCAAGAGCATCCAACTTCACGTTCTTCAGCGGCATCCCTGCGGTGTGCACCTGCAGTATCTCAAGCCTTGAGCCATAATCAGGAGCAGAGGTAAGAATGACCCTGTCAAACCTTCCTGGCCGCAGGAGCGCTGTATCAACAATGTCTGGCCTGTTCGTCGCTGCGATGATGACCACGTCATTCAGCGCCTCAAGCCCGTCAATCTCGGTCAGCAACTGGTTAACGACGCGCTCAGTCACATGGGCATCGCCTGTAACCCCCCGCCGTGGGGCGATAGAATCAACCTCATCAAAAAATATCACGGTGGGCGACACCTGCCGTGCCTTCTTGAACACTTCCCTCACAGCCTTCTCTGATTCCCCAACCCATTTTGACAGAAGCTCAGGGCCCTTCACCAAAATAAAATTAGCCTGCGACTCAGTCGCTACGGCTTTGGCAAGCATGGTCTTCCCCGTGCCTGGCGCGCCATAGAGCAGAATGCCCCGTGGCGGCCTGATGCCCATGCGCGTGAACACCTCAGGCCTCTTCAGCGGCCATTCAACTGCCTCCTTGAGCTCCTGCTTCACCTCTTCAAGGCCGCCGATGTGGCTCCATTTCACATTCGGCTTCTCGATAAGCACCTCGCGAAGCGCTGATGGCCTGACAACCTTGAGTGCCTCCTTGAAATCATCAAGCGTGATGCGCAGTTTTTCAAGGACTTCCTTTGATATCGGCTCGTCCTCATTCAGTTTCAATTCAGGAAGCACCCTTCGCAGAAGGACCATGGCAGCCTCCTTTGCCAAAGAGGATAGGTCAGCTCCCACAAAGCCATGCGTGATGTCAGCAAGCAGCTTTAAGTCCAGCTCAACCCCTTTTTCACGCGCCTTTGAGAACAATATCGGCAGGACAACCCCTGCCCCTATCAACTCAACTATAAGCTGCGTCTGCTGGCTTGAGAGCTTCTTGTCAGCTATCTTCAGAAACGCCTCTTTTGGATTGTCCGACTGCCAGACCTCATCAGCACCAGCAATGGTCAGGATGTTCTTTGCCAGAGCCTCAAGCTTTGGCCTGCTCTCCAGAATCTTCTTGTAGCCTTCAGCAGTCTTCTTGTCAAGGGATTTGATATCAGCACCATTATGCTTAAGCGCCAGCATTATGCTCTCCGAATCCAGGCTCCCATCAAACGGCATGAATCGCGTATGAATCTTCAGGATGTTCAGCCTGCCTTTCTTTCCTGGAACCCCGATTTCAATCTCCCTATCAAACCTGCCAGGCCTTCGAAGGGCCGGGTCAAGAATATTTGGAACGTTTGATGCAGCAATCACCACGACCTTGCCCCTTGACTGCAAGCCGTCCATCAGCGCAAGCAGCTGAGCTACAACCCTGCGCTCCACTTCTCCACGCGTTTCCTCACGTTTAGCAGCGATAGCATCTATCTCGTCAATGAAGATGACTGACGGTGCATGCTTCTGAGCCTCTTCAAATTTTTTCCTTAAGTTTTCTTCAGACTGGCCATAATACTTGCTCATGATCTCAGGCCCGTTGATCAGGATGAAATGAGAATTCGTTTCATTCGCCACGGCTTTTGCTAGCAGCGTCTTTCCCGTGCCTGGAGGCCCGTGCAGAAGAACGCCCTTTGGCGCTTCAATCCCAAGCCTCTCAAATATTTCGGGATGCTTCAGCGGAAGCTCAACCATCTCCCGAACCTTCTTAATCTCGTCGTCAAGCCCGCCGATGTCCTCATAGGTGATGTCAGGGACGCTCTCTTCCTGGACATCAACTGCTTCTGGATTGAACACCACTTCGGTATGCTCAGAGATGATGACTGCCTGCTTAGGCAGAGTGTCTGCAACCACAAACTTGATATCTCCAAACCCGAATCCCATCATGTTCTCGTCAAGGATGTTGAACACGTCCTCAAAGAACGGGCTCTCGCTCATGGCTGACCTGCGCCTGCGCGTGCCGCCCAGAGCGACGATGTCTCCCTTCACCACTGCCCGCCCAATCAGGCCTGACTTAAAGAGTTCAGGGCTTGCCCGAACGATGATGCCCTTTCTTGCCGGCGCAATAATGACCTTTTTTGCCTCTTTCACCTCTGCCTTCTTTAGGGTAACCATCTCTCCTATGCTTGTCTTAACGTTCTTTCGGATGATGCCGTCCATCCTGATGATGTTAAGGCCTAGATCCCCTGGATAGGCACGGTCAATGATGGCGACACTAGCGCGCTCGCCATTGATTTCAACAATGTCACCCACCTTAAGGCCCGCCTGCGCCATGAATCCTGAGTCTATTCTCACGATGCCCTTGTTCACGTCATCCTGAATGGCTTCAGCAACTTTCAGCCTCACTTCACCCTGCACCATAATTCTCTGCGTGGCTAGAGCTAATTATAAAAAGCTTTTCTTGAAGAGATTGAAAGGGTTAGAGGTAAGAATCACAAGAAAACAAGCCCGTGGCTAAAGGGATTACTTCTTCTTCAGGTCAACCCTTGGCAATTGGATGGGGGGGGGCAGGTTGATCTCCTGCGTGAGGTTCAGTGCCTGCACCGTGCACTTTGAAAGCGTTGCGTTCAGGACTGGCGCAATGATGTCTGATGCTATCTTCTTCTCCTTCTTCCACTGCTTTAGGATGTCTTCTGCATTTGCTGGCTCGGCGATGTAGAGCATGCTGCCTTCAATGGTCACCTTGCCAACCTTTGGCTCGTATTCCGAAGTATAGGTGAACGATATCTTCATCGCCTTCTGGTCACCCTTGCCCAAAGAGATATCTGACTCTTCTATGCCCGTGATAGTCACATTGTTCTTGATGTTGACTTTACCTTTTGCAACTTCCTGCTTTTCTGCTAGAATTTTTGTGAAATTGAACCCGACAACTGACATTGCTCTATCACCAAAACTACCCTAACGAGGAAGTGTATATAAAGTTTTTCCCTTGCTTTCGGAAGTTAGGGTGCATAACTTTAAAGTGGGTAGACTCGAGGGTTCTCTATGCAAGGTGAATTGGAAGCCGAGGGCATGCAGTTGAATTACCCACACGAAAGTTATGCACCCTCGGAAGTTTGCGGATGCAGCAATGAGCTAATGTGCGGGAAACGTTTTAAAGCGCCAGCAACTCTCTCTTACCATGCCATACAAGCTTGTGTGCTTTGACATTGACGGAACACTCATAGACAACGTAACCTCTGCCTGGCAGCTCTTCCATGACCACTTCAGGATTGACCCTCAAAAGAGGGCAAGGGCAAGAGACGACTTCTATGCTGGAAAGATTACCTACTGCGAGTGGGCAGAGCACGACGTTGCCCTCTGGATAGCGCAGGGCGCAACAAGAGAGCGCATGATCCAGGCAGTAACCAGTCTTTGCGTCATGAAAGGAGCGCTTACGGCCATAGGAAGGCTTAGGGAAAAAGGCATCATGCTTGCTGTGATATCAGGCTCAGTTGACCTCATCCCCCATGCCCTCATCCCTGATTTTTCTGATACCTTTGCTGATGTCTTCATCAACAGGCTCCATTTTGATAGCAAAGGGAAGCTTACTGGCGTTGAGGTCACTGATTTTGACATAGACGGGAAGGCAGAGGCGCTGAAAAGGATTGCAGAGCGCGAGGGCATTGCCCTTGGCGAGTGCGTCTTTGTTGGTGATCACACCAACGACATCAAGGCTCTGAAAGAAGCTGGCCTGGGCATTGCCTTTGACCCTAAAGACGAATCACTTGACCAGGCGGCCGACGTGGTCATACGAGAAAAGGACATCAGCCTTATCCTGCCGTACATACTCAACAGCTAGAATTTCCCGAGCGCATGCGTGATATGGCTTTTTTCAGGATTGCCTTATTGGCATGGTCTTTGACAAGTAAACGGGTTTGATGCCGTGACCGTGATTTCTTTTTCATCCCCTCTATCTCCCTGATGAGCAGCGGCATGGCCCGCACGACATTGTCAACAATGCTCACCGTAGCCATCCGTGAAGTCCTTGACAATGGATTCAGGTCAATGGTGACAACCCTCTTCCCCATTGCAACCAGAGCACCACACCTGTCACCATCCTCAAGAGGAACGAACACCACGTCTGCCTTTGCAATGCCTGAAGGATTGCAGAGCCTTCTGTTATGCCTAATCCCTTTAATCAGCGCAGCCGACGGAAGCAGCACCTCCTTTGCCCCATTCTTTTTCAGGAAAGCGGCAATCTTCCGCTCCCTTTTTTTTGAGGAGTGAAAGATGTTCACCTCAAGCGGCGCGCCAAGGATGACGGACAGCCGCACCAGCTCCTTTGGAACAAGCGCAGCAGCATTGCCGTTCACCGAAAGCACAGGATGATTTGCAGCAAGCAACAATGCCGCAGCAGTCCTGATGGCATCCTTAGCAAAAGGATGGGTTTTCTCGCCAAGGAGATAGTCAAACGCCTCCCCCCTGCCATGTGCAATCAGCCCATGGATGGAGGTTATGCCTGCCTCAACACCGGCGGCAATCAATTCCCTTGTGGCAAGGGATATGTACCGCGGATGTGATGTTGGCACTGCCATACCAACCACAAAAGAAAAAGCCTATTTAAGCATTGCCAAGAGCAGGGGTGTTGGGACAGAATAGCTTTATGCTAGCCAGTATAAATTGTGCCATAGCATCGTACAGAAGCATGCTGTAGTAGCTATCCATGCGCAATGTCTTTATCCTTATCCTAATGCCATTATCTTTTACCCTCTCTATTGTTTTGGTGAAAAGGTAATACTTCACCTTTATGAAGTCTGCAAGCGCAGCCCCGAGCCGTTTTTGTTTTCACTTCCTTTCCTTCACTTTTTTTCACTTTTCTTTTCCCCCGTCGGAAAGTGCAATGAGGGGATTGCCAGAATCGAAAAGAAGGAAGTCACGCATTGGCTGTGGAAGCGATGGGAGGTACGGCCAATGCCTTTTCAGGGAATGTTTTGGGGGGGGAATGCCAAATGTCCTCGTGTCCTTAAATCGTTCTTGACCCACTATTCCCTTGAGGAGAATAGGATGCTCTGGGAACGATATTAGGACACTAAGAATAAATAAGTAGTCCTTAATAAACTTTGCTTAGTTTATTGTTTAACAATTCCTCAGCGGATATAAGAACCTAAAGCCATACTCCTTTTTGGGAGACCGCAGGTCAACCTTTAGCTCTTTCATAATCCTTCGATGGATATCCTTAACAGTCCCAACACCATCTACTTCATGCAGGATGCCCTGTCTTTTGTAGTACTTAATCAATGGCTCAGTCAGCCTGTGATAGACGTTCAGCCTGTTCTTTATGACCTCAGGCTTGTCATCAGCTCTTTTGCGTATTGCCAGGCGCTGGATGATAAATTTGTCAGGAACCTTCAGGTCAATGACATGAGTCACTTCAATAATAGTATTAACAAACTTTGCCTGTACCAGATCACGGGGGAAGCCGTCAAGCAGAAAGCCGCTTTTGCAGTCCTTATGCACAAGGCGCTCAGCTACAATCCTATCAATAAGTTCGTCTGGAACCAGCTTTCCTTTCTCTATGTATCCCTTTAATTCCTGTGCTAGTGCAGTCTTCTGCTCCATGGTATGGCGCAGGATGTTGCCTGTGGAAATGGGCGGGATATTAAGCTCTTTTATGATTAATTCAGCCTGAGTGCCTTTGCCTGATCCCGGAGGGCCTAAAAGGATTATGCCGTGCTTCATTTCTGCTCTTTCCTAAGCTTTTCTGAAAGCGCCTAATTATTCGCCACGGTAAAACCCCGCTGCGGATTCAGGCGCCACTGGATTCACGATAATTCCCGAGTTCAGTTCAAACCCTGCCCACTTTGTCAGGCGGGGGACAATGTCAAGATGCAGCCGCATAGATTCCCCCTGCGGCGCATACTTCACTAAAATGTTGTAGGGGGCATTCAGCGACTTCAGTTTCACAAGAATCTCCCGCAGGATGTCAGCCATCCCCTGCAATTCATCAGGAGTCAATGCGCACAGACGCTTAACAAAGCGCGCTGGCAATAGCCTAATCTCATACGGTGACACAGAAGCATACGGGCAGAATGCGATAGCAGAAGAGTTCACAAGGCACCTCCGCTCTGAATCCTTCTCTCTGGCAATGATGCGCTCATAGGGGTCACCGCCGAGCGATCTGCAGGCATCCGCTTCCTCCCTGATAGCAGGCGGCACAAACCCGATGGCAGCTACCTGTGAGTGCGAATGCGCTAAGGACGTTCCAGCATCGTCACCATGATTTTTGAACACCACAACGTACCTGATGGCTTTCTGTCGCTCCAGCTCTTCAATCCGTGAAGAGTACACTTCCAATACCTTCCTGATATGGTCCGACGGCAAATCCCATAACTGCCTCTTAAGGTCAGGGCATTCGACAATGACCTCATGGATGCCGAATGCAGAAGAGAAGGTATAGAAATCATTGTGGGTCACCATCTCAGGGTTCCCTTCCCCTCTCACGAATGGGAACTTGTTTGGTATCCACCGTATCTTCCACTTCCCCCCTTCTTCGATTCGCCCAATCTCAGGAGGAGTCTTATCCTCATTCCCTGCTGCAAGCACATCATCCTTCACCGAAAGGAGAATCCTTTTCTTGGCTTTTGCAAACTCCTGCGGTCTCCTGGCTCGCTCAGTGGCAATAATTACCCACCTGTTCAGGATGTAGTCCTTGCGAAGCTCTCCCAATCTAGCTCACCCTATCAAGCGCAAGATTGTGTGCGGTAATATAATTTGCAATAAGTTCCTTCCAGTCAGCAAGCGTTGCAAGCTCCTTGGCATTTAGCTTGTTCTTTGCACGAAGATGCTTGTCCCGCTTTGAGAATGCGTAGAGCAGCTCACTAAGCTGAGCAACCTGCTGCTCATAGCTCTGCCTATAACGCTTATGCACGAAGATGCCATCATTCATGTCATGCGCAAGTTTCGGGTCAATAAACCTCCCAAAGCCAGATAAATCCGAAGCGATAGCTGGCACGTTGAGTGCCGCTGCTTCCAGTGGGGTATATCCCCACGGCTCATAATATGAGGAGAAAACCCCTAAGTGGCAGCCTGCCATGGCATCATAATAGGCTAGATCCACTAAGCCGTCATTGCCGTTCAGGTAGACAGGATGCAAAATGACCTTCACTCTGTCTGATTCTCTGTTCAGAAGCCCATGAAACCTAAATGCGGAAAGGATGGGGTCATGCTCCTCATCATTGAGGTGGTGGGTCACGAGCGCGGGGTTGCCGCTTCGCTTGAAATTGATGATGTCCTTCCTCAGGCTCTGCACGAACTCCTTTGAAAAGATGTTCCTTGAAAGGTCCATATTAGACATCAGGTTGTTGGTGATGTTCTGCAAAATCTGCTCAGCATTCCCCTGGATGTAGTGCTTGATGTGGCGGAAATGATTCTTGTTTTCAAGCAATTCCATCTTTATGCCATGAGTCTCCAGCGGAACCCAGAAGAATGCAGCAATAGCCTTCTCGCTCTTCTCAGCTATCAGCCTCTGGTTAAGCTTTCCCAGGGACTCTATGAAAACATCTATCCCCTTGTTGCGGAACTCATACCTGGCAACAGTGAAGAACAGCATCACGTCCTTGATGTCAAGAGCGTAATGCGCAAGAAAATGGAAGGCAAGATACTCGCGTAATCTGTTCCTGCACGTCACGTGCTTCACAGCAGCTTCCTCAGGCGTCGGAAACTTATTGATGTCAAGGCCGTTTAACACAAGCACGTCAGCCTTTCTTCCTAGGATTTTCTCAGCCTCAATTGCCGTGATTTCAGAGACTGTCGTGAAGATAGTTGCGTTCTGTGCGCATGCCCGCTCAGTAAAGAACTTCGCCTGCACCCTGTGCCTGTAGGCTTCTTCTTCAGGGTTCATGGAATCAAGCATGTCATAGAGTGGGCTTCCTGAGCCGGCAATTGCTCTTCCCAGCATCGTGGCATGTGTTGTAAATATCGTTGCAATTTTTTTGCCACGAAGATGCAGCAGCGCAGACCCCGCCAGCCATTCATGGAACTGTGTGACTATCTTTTTTGATGGGTCTGCTTCACTGATGAGCGTTATCAGCCGTGCAACAGCAAAGCTCCATACAACAGGCTCATCAAAGTCCCATCCTGCCTCATAGGAATCTATTCTGTACTGCTCCCACAAGCCAGCCTTGATGCCATTCTTCTTGTTGACAATGTCCCTGAACTCAAGCAGGATGGTGGTAGGCTCTCCTGGAATCTGCCACCTGCCGAAATGTGCGGCAATGCCCTCTCTGGAAAGCGCTTCAAAAATCCCTTTAAGGGGTTGTGGTGGCTCAGCTTCCTCAAGGTCAACCTTGGCCCTGTCCTCAAAATACGGGCCGATTAGGTAATACTCCTTGTAATGCTGCTTTGTCAGTGCAGCCTTTGAACTGATGACGGTATAGATGCCGCCAACCTTGTTGCACACCTCCCATGAAACTTCAAGAAGTACGTCGCCTGCTGCCTTCACGCCATCCACCTCTTTACAATCCTCTAAGGACGAGACTATAAAAGGGTTTCTGTTGGCCGTAATACTTCACTATCCTGAAAGTTTCAGCAAGTAAGGCATGGACATTTGGCATTCCCCCCAAAAACATTCTCTGAAAAGGCATTGGCCGTATCTCCCATCGCTTCCACAGCCAATGCGTAGCCTCATTCTTTTCGTATCATGCCATAATCTTATTGCACATTCCGACGGGGAAAAGAAAAATGAAGAAAGAAAAGAAGAAAAAAGGTGATAACAAAAACGGCTCGGGGCTGCGCTTGCTGGCAAGGGCATTTGCTGCAGTGTAGCGCACTGCTATCTGCGGGCATGAAGGATGAGCGGCTATGCGGTGCACGACGGAATTATTGTCGTCAATTTCGCTGCAGGCAGCAGGAGAGAGAACAGTAGCATCGCTTTTGGCAAAGAGGATGTGTTGGCAATGAGCTTTCAGTGAATGCATTTTTTCGGGAGCGATGCCCTTCGTAATTACAGAGGGGCAGCTGACAGCTTCATGATAGTGAACTATTACATGCAGCCTCAACCATTTCACGAGCACCTTTCAGGCTGCTCTTTGTCTTTGTCTCAATCCTTAAACTGATACTCTCAACAACAATGCCCCCCATTCCCTGCATGCTCATTCTTTCCTCTTTTTAACACTTCTTTTCTTACTCAAGAATCTGGATTTATCCCCTCCATGAAACCGTATCTCGCCTTCTGCGTTCTTTTTGTCAGTGGCTTTCATCCAGCCATCGCCTGAAATGTCATCTCCTTCATCGCTGCCCTCAAACGTGAAGTCAAAGGTGCACTCTTTTGCACTGCGCTTGAATTCGCCCCACATGTCGCCAGTCACAGAGCCGAACTGAAATTCGCCATGCCCGTTTCTCTGAATCAGGATGTACGCCTGCACTTCCATGTTGCAGTACTCGCTGTCCCACTCGCTCATCTTAACAATATTCCATGTTCCGATAAGCATCTCCTTTGACGCTGCCTGTTTCTGGTTTTTCATTCACTCCTCTTTAAAGGGGGTTATTCCGCAATATTTACATATGCTCCATGCCTATGCAAGGGCATGAACCTGCTTTTCATCTGCAACCAAAACCAGAACCGCAGCAAAACTGCTGAGGAGCTGTTTCGGCCAATACACAAAACCATGAGCGCAGGACTCTACAATACGAGTCCTGTGACAAAAAACCAGCTTTCTTGGGCTGACGCCATTATTGTCATGGAAGGGGAGCAGCGCGCTGAGCTTGCCAGGCGCTTCCCTGAAGTCTATATGCAAAAGCGCGTCCTTTCCCTTGACATTTCTGATGTGTACCATTATAATCAGCCTGAACTGGTTGCCTCCCTTAAAGCTAAAATGGAAAGCCTATGCTAGCCATTCCTCCCACTGCTTTCTTGCTCACCTCAGTGTTGAGTGCTTTTTTGTTTCTTCCATTGGCTTGTCCCATTACATATTAGGATTCCAAAATCCATGCACTGCATTCTGCCTCTCAAGCAAAGCCTCACGCTGCTCAGGAGTGTACTCCTCAAATGCCCTGACAGAAAGCCCTTCATGGCATGCTGCTGCAAGATACCGTATGCACTCATTATCTTCTGGCTCTAATTGAAGATGCCATGCAAAGAGTTTTGCTGCTTCACTAGTATTGCCTTCCTTCCAAAGGGCAATGGCATAATTGTAAATCGCATTGAGATACTCGTCGTTAGGAGATTCTTGAGTTAGTGCCTGCTGCCTGTTCCCAAGCCTTTCTTTTGTCAGCCGAAATGCCGTTTCAAAATGGCTTCTTGCCCTGGCAGGCACAGTTTCAGCCAATGCAACGCCCATCCCAACATTGGCGCCTACGTGCTCATCATCAATCTCAAGCGCCTTTCTGTAGCACTGCATGGCTTTTTCCCTCATCCCCCTTTCCAAATGATAATCCCCATCCACGTAATGGTCCCTTGCTGTTTTTTGCAGCGGCATAAACGGGATGTTTCTTTCCATTGCCATTTCCCTTGAGAGAATGAATCCTTGAGGCGTCATCGCCATGCTCGCAAAAGGGCTTTTTTCTGCAAGCGTTTTTTGCATGAACCGCTGGTCAAACAGGCGAATCTTCAGCAGATTTTCCATCTCAGCTGCCCTTGTCCCAATAGTTGTCGTGCCAATCCCAAAGTGCTGCGCCAGCCTCTTTTGCGACCACCCCCTGTTTTCCTCCCAGAGGAAATTCAGCCTTGCATACTGCCAGAGAAGGCCTGCTGCATACGCTTCTGTTGATGAGGAAAGGATGCCTTTTTTCTTTTTGCAATAGGCATGCCAAAGCTTTGCAATGAGCTTTTCGTCTTCAGTTGTTGCGCCAAGCTCTTTTGCAAGGGTGATAGCTTCGCTAAGGATTGGCTGCTCTTTTCCCTGCGCACCAGCCTTGCTCCCTGCTGTATGCCTTTCCATTCCTTTTACCCTTCCTCTGATGAAACGGCCCCGTCATCAGCAGTATGCACAGGCTTTATACCTGGCTTTGGCGGTATGTCCCATTCTCTCTGGTGCTTTTTCATGAGCCTGTCAAGGTCGTCTGCTGTCCTAACCTGTGGATATACCCTTCCAAACACCCTCACCGCGCGCACCTCATTCTTCCTGAGCAGCTTCTTGAGGATGTGGGGTGGAAGCAACAAGCCTTTTACGATGTCACGCACCAGCGCATCAGCATTCTTAATCGTCTCCTTTTCGCCCTCAAGCAGCATCTTCACAAAGCCATAATCAGGGGCAATGCCCATTCCTGCTTCCTCATCAAAGATGATGCCTACCTCAGTCGCGTCATAGATCATATCCAGCTTTGGATGCAGTGTCTCTTTTCTGCTGCCGTGCCTCTTTTCCCATGCCTCATCAGGTGTCATGCCGATAGCAGGAATAGCATAGGAGCTGTCGTACCAGTTGAAGAAGCGGTGGAGAGCCTTCTCTGCCTCTTTGCCATTTTTGAATACAGGATCATGGCATCCAAAATGCTTTATTGCTGCATCCCTGAGATCTTTTTGCATCTCAAGGATGAGGTCGTGTTCGTTTTTGCCTGAACCCATACTGATGCCGCTCATTTCAATCACCTATCCCCCATAGTTTATTGGAGATTTACGCCCTCACCACATTCACAAAGCCAAACCCTGATGAATTCAATTCGCCAAATCCTGCATCTATGCCTACCTGCAAAATGCTCTTCTGCTCAGGAGCAAGGTAGGAAAAGGAAAATTTCCACAATGAGCCTACGGTAGGAATCTCCCTGCCTTTTTCTATCCTGTGGACGCGCACAGACTTCTCATAGCGGAACTGCTCAAAAAGGCTGGCCTGCTTTGGCTTCTTTCCCGTGCATTGGGCGTATTTTTTTGCGAGGTTGCCTGAGAGCTGCTGCAAGAACGGCTCAAAGCCATGCTCAGGTCTCCAGTACCCGTATGGCCTGTGGCTTTGGAGGCCATACTCGCCATATCGCTCAGAGGAGAAGGAGAAGAGCCTGTAGCCCTCTCTTTCGTGCAGGTTGAAGTATCGTGAGCCTTTCTGGAGCTCATAGAAGAAGCCTCTTAATTTTGAGTAGTACTTCAGGTCATATGCGCAGTCCTTCACGGCTTTAAGTGAAAGAAGGATTCTCCTTTTGACCACCCCAGGCATAGCCAACAATTGGCTGCCCCTTAATATGCTTTGTGGAACAAAGTAATCCTTCACCATTATGAAGTTGCCTGCCTTCAATGCAAATGTACGAAGGGCATCATTCCCGAAAAAATGCAATCCCTAAAAAAGGGCATTGCCTACGTTTTTTTTTGCTTCGGGGCGCTTTGTCTTTATTTCCCCCTTTGTTTGTGCTGCAAATCCGGATGTTGGTAATTCCGTCGTGCACAGTGCCCACGCCCATCCTTCATACACGCAGGTAGTAGCGCGCAACGCTGAGGCGATGGCCTACCTGCGCTCAATACTGAGGTGATGACTGTGGCAATGCCCTGCTGCCTGCGCAGCCCTAGCCGTTTTTGTTTTCACATTTCTTTCTTCACTTTTTTTCTTCTTTTCTTTCTTCATTTTTCTTTTCCCCGTCGGAATGTGCAATGAGTGGATTGCCTGAAATGAAAAGAAGGAAGTTACGCATTGATTATGGAAACGAGGAGAGGAGTGCTCATGCCTTTTTTTCATAATGAGCTTTTGGGAATGCCCCTTTCCCACGAGCCTGTATGCGTTATATCCCTCAAAGCTTGCCTGCCCCGACTATTAATGCGGTATCTCCAACAAGTTTAGTAACGTTTCTCTATCAAATATCTTTCTATGAGGTAATAGGTTTTTGTTTTCTGTGGCTCAAATCTATTGTTCTTGGATGGTCTTTCGCTCACGAGGGAAATTCTCAGAGGGAGCTTACTACATACGAGGCAGGCAACCTTCAACAAACTGAAGCAGTGCATAAAATCACCACATTTTTAAACTTCCTGCATGGAAAATAAGCAATGAGCCCATCACAATTCCTCATACTCTACCTCAAAGGCGTCTTCATGGGCATCTGCGACGTCATCCCGGGCATCTCAGGAGGAACCATTGCCTTCATCACCGGCATTTATTTCCAGCTCATAAGCTCCATTAATGCCTTCCCAAAGCTCGTCCCAAAGAAGTTCAACTGGCTGAGAAAAAGAAACAAAGAATCATGGAACGAGTTATTGAGGGGGATAAAAGACCTCAACCTTCCCTTCCTCATCACTCTTTTTGCAGGCATCGGAACGGCAATCCTGCTTGGCTCAAGGCTTATCAAATACCTGCTGGGCACCTACGAAGCCTACACCCTCACCTTCTTCATTGGCTTGATTCTCTCATCAACAGCAATAATCTACAGCCACATTGAAAACCACAAGCCTGCAAATAAGCTCTACGGCGCAATTGGTCTCCTGCTGGGAATCAGCCTTGCCATCCTCGTGCCCGCAGATATAGCAATAACCCTCCCCTACATTTTTTTCGGAGGCTTCATCTCGATAGTCGCTATGTTTCTGCCTGGCATCTCAGGCTCCTTCATCCTTCTCATCATGGGGCTTTATGAGTCCCTCCTTGATGCCCTTCACAGCCCGTTTCAGAATATCCACATCATCATCGTCTTTGGCATTGGCGCAGTCCTTGGTGCGCTCACCATAGCAAAAATCATTGACTACATATTCCGAAAAGACAAGTGCAGGGCGCTTTACATCTTGGCGGGCCTTGTCATCGGCGCATTGATAATCCCCCTGCTGAAGGTGGCAGGCGCAGTAGAGGCATTCACCCCCTCAGTAGTTTCCCTTCTTGGGCTATTCCTCATCCTCGGCCTCATAGCTGGCTACATTCCTCAGATAGTTGCTGATAAACAGAAAAATACTAGCAGAAAACATTAATTATCGAACATTTGTGTTTTCTGCTAGTATCCCAAAGTGCATATCTAAAAGTTTCGTTATTACTGCACTTTGCTATTAAGCAGTAAATAATGGCTCCTGCCTACTGAACCCCATGCGGTGATCAAACAATGCCAAACCATGAGAAATTAATGCCAGACCTCTCCATCCTGAGCGAAGGCATTCTCTCCGAAAAAATAAGCAAAAAAGAGCTTAACCCTGGCGAGATTGTCATCCACGAGGCAATTATTGCATTCCTGGAGCGCGAGGCAAACCAGAACAAGGCAATCGGCTTTTTGGGAATGGACGAGCTGAAGCGACTCCGGAGCATCAGGGGCATAACCCTCTCTTTCACGGGAAAGCGGCCCACCCAGTTTGAGCTTACGCATGCTGACGAGGGAGCAGTCAATGCACAAGTAAGAGAGCTTGCGCTTCAAAGCTCAGCGACGCTTATCACCTCGGACAAGGTACAGGCGGGCATTGCAGAAGCCAAGGCAATGAATGTGCTCTACATCAAGCCAGGAGGCGTAAAGAAATCGCTGAAGCTGGAATCATTCTTTGACGAAACAACCATGAGCGTCCATCTTAGGGAGAGTGTCGAGCCCTACGCAAAAAAAGGAGTTCCTGGAAGCTGGCAATTCATAGCGATACGAAAGCAAAAGCTGACCCAGGAAGAGATACAGGACATCTCACGTGAGATAATTGAGGCAGCAAAGCTGCGCAAAGACTCATTCATTGAGATTGAGCGGCCAGGTTCAACCATCGTCCAATTGGCTAATTACCGCATCGTCATAACCAAGACTCCCTTCTCAGACGGCTGGGAAATCACTGCTGTTCGGCCGGTCAAGCGCCTCTCACTGGATGACTACCGCCTTTCAGAAAAGCTGCGGGAGCGCATAGCAACCCAGGCAGAAGGCATTCTTATAGCTGGAGCGCCGGGCATGGGAAAAAGCACCTTTGCACAGGGGTTGGCTGAGTTCTACGCTCAGCAAGGCAAGGTCATAAAGACCGTAGAAGCGCCAAGAGACCTCATCCTTCCTGATAACATCACCCAGTATGCCATATCCCACGGTGATGCTGAGGAGATCCATGACATCCTCCTCCTCTCAAGGCCTGACTACACCTTCTTTGATGAGATGCGCAACACTGAAGACTTTAGATTATTCACTGACCTGAGGCTAGCAGGCGTTGGCATGATAGGCGTCGTCCACGCCACAAGGCCTGTTGACGCCATCCAGAGGTTCATGGGCAGAATTGAGATGGGCATCATCCCCCAGGTGATTGATACCGTGCTTTTCATAGAGAAGGGCATGGTTGGAAAAGTCCTCTCTCTCAACATCACCGTCAAGGTTCCCTCAGGCATGACTGAAGAAGACCTTGCAAGGCCCGTTGTGGAAATCCATGATTTTGAGACAGGCAGCCTGGAATACGAGATATACACCTTTGGTGAGCAGACCATGGTGATACCCGTTTCGGGGCTTCGGGGCAAAGGCATGTCAGGTGTAGCAAAGCTCGCATCAAGGGCGATAGGGGAGGAATTCGCCAAATTCTCCCCTGACCTAAAGGTAGAGATGAAGTCAGAGCACAAGGCAGTAGTCTACCTTCCTGAAAAGCTCATGGCAAGGGTCATCGGAAAAGAGGGCAGGCGCATAGCAGAGATAGAGAAGAAGCTTGGCGTAGGCATTGACCTTCGGCCGCTGAACGATGCGCCAGCCTCGCTTCAGGAAGAAGCAGGTCAAAGCACGTCGCAGAAGGCAGCACTGCCAGGCCTTTCAGCCAAAAAAAAATTGCCCTACGAGTTCAGGGCAAAGGGCAACCACCTTATCTTTGACATCGGTGCGAAGAACAAGAGCAGGGACGTTGACATCGTATCTGGCGGCGAGCTCATCGTCACCGTCAAGGCAGGGGCAGCAGGCATGGTCAAGATTAAGAGAAGGAATGGCATCGGCGCTGCAATAGAGCAGGCAAGGCAGGAAGGCAAGGAGATTTGGCTGTTTGCTGATTAGCTGCACGCACCAGTAACACTTCACCATCATGAAGCCTCTGCATCATTCCCGAAAAAAGGCATTACCTAATGCTGTTCTTGCCTCATGGCGCTTTGGCTTTGTTCCTCCTTTTGCCTGCGGTGAAATTGCTCATGGAAATTCCGCCGTGCATTACCCCTCGCACTCCCCCTTCATACTCACCGGTGCAGCGCTCTAATACTAAGGTGATGGCTGCAACAAATGCACTGTAGCAAGCGCAGCCCGAGCCTTTTTTGCTTTCGCTTTTTTTCTTCACTTTTCTTTCTTTATTTTTCTTTCCCCCCTCGAAATTTCAAAGTGCACTGTGCTCTGCAATACACCTGATGAAGTTGCACATTGGCTGTGGAAGCGATGGGAGGAGTGCTATTGCCTTTTTTCATAATGATGTTTTGGGGAATGCCCCTTTTCCACGAGCCTGCCTGCTTTATATCCCTCTAAGCTTGTGGAGTAGTACACGCACCATAATATTTAATAACCTGCCTGAAAGGCGGCTACCTCATGGCTGAGCCAAAACATGGAGATTCTGTGAAGGTTGTTACAAGAGATAAGGAATATTTTGGCATCCTGATGCCAAGGCCAGCGATGCTTGGATCAGAGCATGCCATCCTGAAACTTGATTCAGGGTACAATATCGGGATTTCCAATAAAAAGATTAAGGAGATTGTGCTCATCAAAGCCAGTGAGCCGAGAGTCAGGAAGAAAGTGCCGCTCAAAAAATACCCAAAACTTCCTACGGTTCTCATCCTGTCAACAGGAGGCACCATTTCGTCAAAGATTGACTATCGCTCGGGCGGTGTCTCTGCTGATTACTCTGCTGAGGACTTTGTTGAGATGCTTCCTGAGCTGAAAGCCATTGCTAATGTCAGGGCAAGCAAGCCTCTTTCCATCATGAGCGAGGATGCTTCGCCTTCCGACTGGTCGCTTATCGCTGGGGAAATAGCAAAAGAGATTGATACCGTTGATGGCATTGTTGTAACACATGGAACAGACACCCTGCATTATTCCACTGCTGCCGCAAGCTTTGCCCTGCAGAACCTAGGAAAGCCTGTCATCTTTACGGCATCGCAGAGGAGCATTGACAGGGGCTCAAGCGACGCGTTCATGAACCTTTTATGCGCGGTAAGGGCTGCCGCGGTGTTTGATTTTGGTGGAGTTGCCACCTGCCTGCACGCTACAAGCAGTGATGATTACTGCCTGCTGATTCGTGGAACGAAAGTTCGCAAGATGCACACGTCGCGCAGGGATGCCTTTCGGCCCATCAACGAAAAGGCATTGGCAAAAGTACTTGCCGACGGAAACATTGAAGTCATTAACCCCCACTATCATAAAAGGCATGATGGGGCAATCACGCTGAAGAATTCCTTTGAGAAGAAAGTAGCGCTTGTCCTGGTCCATCCAGGGATGGATCCAGGAGTGATTGATTACTACCTTGAGAAGGGATGTAAGGGCATTGTGCTTAGCGCGACTGGTCTGGGGCATCTTCCTGTGAACAACAGGAAGCATTCGTTGCTGCCTCAACTGAAAAAAGCAAGCAAGAAAGGCATCCCCGTCATCATCACCTCGCAGTGCCTGTACGGCGCAGTGCATCCCTTTGTGTATACCAACCTTCGCAGGGTGTCAATGGAGGGCGGCGGCATCTTTGCTGAGGATATGCTCCCAGAAGTTGCATTTGTCAAGCTGGCATGGGTATTGGGCCAGGCAACTGATTATGAAACGGTGAAGCGGATGATGCTTGAGAGCGTAGCAGGCGAAATCAACCTGCGGCACCTTGATGATGAGTTTTTGACTTAATAAGAGCTGATAAAGCATGATGGATTATCGGAAACTTGGTTTCAGGTGTGGCCTTGAATGCCACCAGCAGCTGGAAGGCAAGAAGCTTTTTGCAGAGTCGCCTACGCTGAATTCGGGAGCCGAGCCAACGCTCTCTGTCCAGAGGAGGCTACGCCCTGTCGTTGGTGAGACTGGCGAGATTGATGCTGCAGCGGCAGCAGAGGCAGTAAAGAACAGGTCGTTCACCTACAAAGGAGATAGCGCTGACGTTGACCTTGTGGATTTGGATGAGCAGCCTCCGCGTTTCCTGAACCATGAGGCATTGAAGACTGCGCTGCAGGTGGCAAAGCTGCTGCACATGGAGATAGTTGATGAAATACAGGTGATGCGAAAGGCTGTTGTTGATGGCTCAAATGTTTCAGGATTCCAAAGGACAGCGCTTGTTGCAATGGACGGCTTCATGGAGACTTCACAAGGGAAAGTAGCCATCCCTACGCTGTGCCTTGAGGAGGAAGCAGCGCAGAAGGCAGAGTCGTCTGATTCATCAGTCACCTATAGGCTTGATCGCTTAGGGATCCCCCTGCTTGAGATAGCAACGGCGCCTGAGCTTGTTGACCCTGAGCACGCAAAAGAGGCAGCTGAGCACATAGGGATGGTGTTGCGCTCAACGGGCAGGGTGAAGCGCGGCATCGGCACCATCAGGCAGGACGTGAACGTATCCATCAGGGGTGGCGCAAGGACTGAGATTAAGGGATTCCAGGAGTTGCGCTCCATTCCTAAAGTTATTGCGTTTGAGATAGAGCGGCAGCTTTCTGCTATCAAAAAAGGAGAGAAGATTGAGCCCTCTGTCCGAAAGGCAGAGCCAGACATGACTACTTCATTTTTGCGCCCGATGCCAGGCGCTGCGCGACTCTATCCTGAGACTGACCATCCGCCAGTTGCTGTAACATGGGAAATGCTAGCTTCTCTAGGGAAGGTTGAGCTTTTGAGCGAGAAGGTGCTGAGGCTTGAGAGTGAATACGGGCTTTCACCGCAGCTAGCTAAAGAGGTTCTTGAAATTCCTGCATTCGCCTGGTATGTAAAGAGGTTTTCAAGGGTTGAGCCGCCTTTTATTGCTGCTGTCCTTATCGAGATTCCCAAAGAGATGAAATCCCGCCTGAAGCTGGACGCCTCTAAGCTGCGCGATGAGCATTTTGAGGAAGTCCTTTCGTACCTTGATGCAGGAAAAATTCAGAAGGGTGCAGTCATAGAGCTGCTGTCTGATGCAGCATTGGGAAATAATATGGATATTTCTAGATATGCAGCTGCCTCAAGTGAAATGCTGGAGAAAGAGATTGATGCAGCCATCGCTTCACAGCCTGGCCTGACTATCGGAGCCTATATGGGAATAATCATGGGCAAGTTCAAGGGAAAGGCTGAAGGGAAGGTGGTGATGGAGATGTTGAGAAAGAAGGTATAGCCATGGGCGGGTTGCAGGCATAACGTTTGAATGCAGGAGTTATTGTATATGCCAAAAAATGCCATTGCTGGGAAGGAACAGCAATACTTTCAGGAGCTCATTGCATGGGTAAAATCTCAGAAGCCTGATAAGGGCGCCATCGCAAAGAAAAAGTATCAGCTAGCCAGAACCATTGGCATCAAGAAAGTGCCTAAGGACATCTTAGTCTATCTGCATGCGATAGGCGATGACGTTGAGGCAATAAGGCCGTACCTGCAGAGCAAGCCGACGCGCACGATTTCAGGTGTTGCGGTTGTCGCTACGATGACCAGGCCCTCAATGTGCCCGCATGGCAGTTGCACGTTCTGTCCTGGGGGGCTGAACAGCTATTTTGGGAACACACCAAAGAGCTACACTGGAAAAGAGCCTTCCACCATGCGGGGGATACGCAATGATTTTGACCCGTACAGGATAATTTTCAACAGGCTCGAGCACTACATCGCCATAGGCCAGAGCCCTGATAAGGTTGAGCAGATTGTGATGGGCGGGACGTTCCCTGGCTTTCCCAAAAAATACCAGGAGCAGTATGCGTACTATTCCTTCAAGGCATACAATGATTTCTCACAATTGTTCTTCCATGACGGGGAATTTGACATCGCTGCATTCAAGGAGTTTTTTGAGCTTCCCGCTGACGTGGGGGACAAAAGGCGTGAGGAAAATGTTACCCGCAAGATTCTTGCCTTGAAAGAGCAGGAAGTAAAGAGCATGGAAGAGGAACAGATTGCAAATGAGGCTGCTGCTATCAGGTGCATAGGCCTGACTATTGAGACCAAGCCAGACTGGGGATTTCTCTCTCATGGCCTTGAGCTGCTTCGCCTTGGCGCAACAAGGATTGAGCTGGGGATACAGAATGTGTATGATGAGAGCCTTGCGGTGACGCATAGGGGGCATACGCTCGCCGATACGAAGAAAAGCATAGCTGAGCTTCGCGACCTTGGCTTCAAGCTGAATTTCCACGTGATGCCTGGCCTTCCTGGAGTTGATGGGAGAAGGATATCGCATGAGATGGACGTTGCGTCTCTTCGCACTATCTTTGATTCTCCTGATTTCCGTCCTGACATGCTGAAGGTTTATCCGTGCATGGTGATGCCTGGAACTGAACTTGAGAAATCATATAAGGCAGGGGTATTCACTCCGTTATCAACAGCAGAAGCTGCTGAGTTGATTGTTGAACTGTATCGCATGGTGCCTGAGTACTGCCGTATCATGAGGGTGCAGCGGGATATTCCCACCTATGCGACGGTGTCAGGAGTTGACCGGACGAATCTTCGGCAGTATGTTGACGAATTGGCACGGGAAAAGGGCGTCATCTCCAGGGATATACGGGCACGGGAAATCATGGCAGGGGAGATTTTAGGAGAGCCTGCGCTTGTTGTGCGGGACTATGAGGCATCAGGCGGCAGGGAATTTTTTATCTCGATGGAAGCTGATGATACCTTGCTGGGATTTGTGCGCCTGCGGCTTCCTCCAAGGTCACTGCACCCAGCAATTACCCCCTCATCTGCGTTGATTCGTGAATTGCATGTGTATGGCCAGGCAGTGATGATAGGCAAGAAGGAGCATGGCAGGGCTCAGCATAAGGGATTTGGCAAGCGGCTGATGGCAAAGGCTGAGTCAATAGGTAAAGCGCATGGCAGGGATAAGATGGTAGTAATATCAGGGATTGGTGCCAGGGAGTATTTTCGCAGGTTGGGGTACGGGAGAGAAGGCCCCTATATGGTAAAGGCTCTGTAGACGCAGCCCTTTCTGCAAGCCTGCCGGAATCACAGCAAAAAATACCCATAGCCAAGCATCCCTCCGATAACTGCACCCCCAATCACGTCAATAAAGAAATGCTCCTTCAGGTACATCCTTGAGTAAGTCACAAGCCCCCACACAGCAAGAGAGCAAGCAAAGAACACTGCATCGCCTGCATGCAGCACGTTCAGGGCAATGACAAGCAGGGTGATCCTTTCGGTATGGATTGACGGGAAGCTGCCGGCATCATATATCTCATGCAGAGCCATCCTCCGCTTTCTTGGGATTGGCCTATCCTTTCTGTACGCGAGCTTAACGAGGGTGCACACCATCTCACCGATGATAAACAGCAAGGCAAACGTCAACGCAAAGGAAAGGTTGATGCGCAGCATGTACAGAAGAAACAATCCATACACAAACGGCGTGCCAAAAAGGGTTATGGAAGAAAATAATTTGTCTATGCAATAGCGGATGAGGCTCATGCTGAGGAGAAAGCCATAGCCCTACATAAATCTTCTCTCCAGCTGCGTTCCGATGTTGTCAAGCGTCTTGCGAAGGGCAGCATGCATGCTCCAGTTAGTATCGGATGACTCTACAGGCTTTCCCGGTGCCACAAGCTTGGTGAGGAACTGGTATTGCTTTTGCGTCCCTTCCCTACTGTAGAGCTTGAGGTGTATGTGCAATGATGCATCGCTGCTGATGAGTTTCTGGTACTTGTCAAGGTACTGCGAGGCTATCTCAATGACAGCATCTCTCTCGTCCTGCTTTAGATTCCTAGAACCAGATAGTTGTACTTCCCCCACAATAGGCTGTACTGGTTTCTAAAGTATTTAATGGTTTCGGACATTTGGCTTAGTGTCCTAATATCGTTCCCAGAGCATCCTATTCTCCTCAAGGGAATAGTGGGTCAAGAACGATTTAAGGACACGAGGCTTTTTTTAATCTGTTATAGAAAGATAGTTTTGTCTCGTTGTTACTGGACGACCTAATTCTTTTTCAGCTTCTATCCTAGCATTTCCTGCGACTTTTCCGCCTCTTTTTGCTACATCTTTGCTTTTATCAAAAGTTTCTGGTTTTTCATCTTGTGAAAGTTCGGTTGTCATACGTTCACCAAGCATTGTAAAAATTAGCTCTAGATCATTCATGTGATCTCTTAGATTGGCTTTTGATTGTTTTGGAAGATTTTTGAATTCTTTGTACTCGCTCGGAGTCATTCCAAAGGTAGCTTTAGAAATCTCTGCTGTGAGGATTGCAAAATCTCTTTTTTCTTCAATACCCCTTTCATTCCATTCATCAGTCAGATTTTGCCTTATGGCAATACCTCTTAATCGCTTATCAATCCAATCTTTAGGATAGCCCTTTGCAGAGTAAATTTCCTTCATTCTTTCCTGTGCAAGTTCAGGATTTTCTATTTCATCAATTCGTTCTTTTCCTACTTCTGCCAGCCATCTCTTGAATGGTTCAGCATTTTTACTTGGAATTGATTGAATAAGCCTAAAAACGTCTTTTGTGTTGCCAGCAAGAACTTGTCTATTTTTACCTGTTTCAGTCAGCATTTCTACATGGGGACAATTTGTCCCTAGGTAGCTTCCAAGCTCTTCATCCCTTTTACGAAGCTTTTTTAGATAATCAGTAGGATTAACACTATCTGTTAAAGCTTGGATTATATCAACTAAAGAATAATGCCATTCATCCTTAAACCAAGTTCTTCGGATTTTCTTGCTTTGAAATACTACTAATGCTTTGTCTGAATTAGTCATTCTAAATAACCCCTACTAGTTAAATTAAGTGGGCCAATAAATTTTTGACAAAGGTACCGATAATTTAGTTTCAACGTCAAAGTCATCATAAAACTCGACGATAAGTTTTACAAGCCTGTCTGCATCAATTAATGTGAGTTGTTCGGTACTTCTTTCAGCAACATATCTGGATTCTTTCGAAAAACCGCCCGTTGAAACATAAATTCCTTTCCTACCTTTTAATATGTTCTGAAACCTATCTACCTCCTTTGTCCCCATTTGCCCACTTCTGTGTTTAACTTCAACAAGGATTCTTGGTTCTTCAAGCATTAGTCCATCCTTAGATGCTTCAATATCTCTTCCTCTATCTGCTCCCCTCTCAGTAATATAAGTTCTGTATCCCATTGCTCTAAGAATGCCTGCAACTAATTTTTCCATGTCTTCCCAATCCAGCTTTATGACTTTATCTTTGATTAGTTCATGTGCCTGTGATTCCATATCTTCTTTAAGAGTCTCTACCTCAGTTTCTTCTTGGACTTCATCCTCTATTTCTTTTTTGCCTTCAAGAACAGATATAATCTCTTTTTGAGCTACATCATTAATTTCAAAAATTGTTGAAATCGCACCTAAAGTATTTCTTGTAGAAGTCGAAAGTTTATCTCTGCTAACTTTTCCTAGCCATTTAACCTTTCTACCATGATGATATTCTCTTTGATTTGTATCATATTCATAATCACCGATTAGTTCTCCTATTAGATACTCCCTATTATCAGGATCATAGGATAGCACATAGTCCCCTTTTTTAAATTCAAATAAGAATCTGCTGAATTGACCTGCGGAAACGATATTCTGATGTTTTTTATTTTCTGAATATTTTTCCCGTATTAGTTGCTTTACTTCTTCTCTATCTTTGATTTTTGAAGCATCTTTAATTCTATTCCATCCAATAGCAACATAATTCTTTTTTTTGAAATCATCTATAAGATAAGCACTTTCCCCTGCCCTTACCATCCACATATTTTTAGTCATTATGATCACCTCCACTTAACTGTTTTTCTACCATAATTTCAAACTGACGGGACACTATCCAACCTTTCTTCTTACAAAATTCCCGATATTCATCATATAATTTTGACTTAACTTTTAGAGTAATATTTTTTGTTTCCATAATCCCCACTCTAAAAACAAATGTATGCACATATTAATAAATGTTGTGTTTAAATTTCTGAACTCCCCAAACGACTAAAAACTAAACGACTAACTGACGAAATGTCCCCCTTGATGCTTGTTCTAAATGTATCGCTTCGCTCTTTCGATGGAACGCCCTCTTTCTCGACTCTGCGGACGCAGTTTGACCCCACGTTGTAGGGTCAAAGAGTTTAACAGCGATTTGTATTAGGCGCATAATTGTATATCTAAACGGTTCGGAACGACCGCCTTCGGCTATTTTGCCAAGCAAAATGGACTGATGAAACTCGGAATCATTACTTGCTCTGCATGATGACGAGTCACTTGTTCATTCAAAAAGGACATTGTCCGAGTTGACGAAGATGCGCATGAAACGATATGCCTCATAGAGCTTCTTTTCATGCAGCTTTAGCTGCTCATTTAAATCTGATTTGTAAAAATCTATGCCTGCTATTGCTTCTTTCAGGTTTACTTCCAATTCAGGGCAGCTATTTTGAAATATACGGTAGTGCTCGCTGTCTTGATTAGCAAGGGCAAATGGGTCAGCAGTATTGCTTGTAAAATGCATTATGAAGTTGTTGTAGTTATGAACATTCCGCGAGCCTCTTGCTTTGAACTCCTCAAAAGAAAGCGCTTTTTTTGACCTATCCTGCATCGAAAAATAATCGGATACCTCATGGCACAATCTTTCAACACACCTTGCATTTTTTGTGTAATGCTCATTTACCCCATACTTAGACGATTCATAATTATCTTCTGCACTGACGGTGATAACTGGAGTTTCTTTGTCGCCCTCTCTGATTTTTTTTATGACTTCCAGCGTGGATCGCCCAGGCATATTGATGTCTGTAATGATGAGGTCGTATTGATTTGCTAATGCTTTTTCTTGTAATTCAGCAGAGTCTTTCGCTTCATCAACAGTAATAGAGGTGAGGCATTTTTTTAAGTTATGATTTAAAATTTCGCGTGCAGCCTTGCTATCATCCGCTATAAGCACCTTATGCCCACACACTTCTTTGAGGGTTTCATCGCAACCTGCGTTAGAACTCCAATACGTCTTCCAAACAGATTTAATACCTTCAATAATTGGCGAGGTATAGGATGATTGCTCATCCTGACTTAAGACTTCCAGTATCTTATACACTTGCTCCTTAAAGCTCCGCACGTGCTCTATTCTGTTCCATGTGGGCAGAAGGTTGTACCCCGTTGTTTGTTTATTTGCATCATCAATATGTAATTCAAATTGCTTTTGGTTTTTGCCCTGATATCCAGATTTTAGAACTTCCAGAGAACAGTGTGCCCCGTATATCCTATTCCACTTTAGGGCATTTTGCTCATAAAACTCAAAAAAATCAGGATTTTCAGACAGGTTAGTTCTCCATTTGCGCCTCTCACTATGGTTTCCAGCAAAATCATCAACATAATAGGGTAAAGATAAAAATTCTACAATGTATTCCAGAACCTTTCCCTTCTCCTGTCGCACCTCAGGAACCCAAAGAGTATGGTCAATAGTAGGGATGTCCCATTCTTCACCCTGAATGATATATTTGATATGCTCATCATTTCTCAAAATCTCCACAAAACCAGGATTGGCAGTAACTTCCATGCTTTAGCCCTTTCTCCCTTCCATAATGTGCAACAATCGCTTCTTTGCCTGTGCAGAACTTAGGCAATTGCCTGATACTGTTTCCTGCTTATAATCTTTTGCAAGGTTTAGTGTCTCGATGACTCTTGCAGGCCGTTCACTGAACACCATAACCCTGTCAGACAATGTTATCACCTCGTCAATGTCCTGAGTCACAAATAGGATAGTGAGATTGTTTCGTTTGTGGATGTCCAGCAGGAAATCATGCATCTTTCTTCTGGTGAGATAGTCAAGCGAGGCAAATGGCTCATCCATGAGGAGAATTTTAGCGTTTGCGGCAAGTGCTCTTGCTATCCCTACTTTCTGCTTCATGCCGCCTGACAACTGAAAGGGAAAATACGCTTCAAAGTCATCAAGATGCAGCTCTTTCAGGAGGCTATGGGCGATATGGTGAGCGCTTAATTTTTCACTGCCCTCGTTGAGGGGGCAGACCATAACGTTCTCAAGGATAGTCATCCAGGGGAAGAGGAGGTTGTCCTGAAACACAAGGGAGCTTTTCGCAGTTCCTGAGACTGAGCCAGCTGAAGGCACAAGCAGCCTGTTGAGGATGTGCAAAAAAGTTGTCTTGCCGCAGCCGTTTGGGCCGACAATACTGAGGAACTCTCCTTTCGCAACAACACAGGAGATGCTGTTCAATATCTCCAGGCTTCCAAACCGCAAGCTTACGTTTTCCGCTTTGAGCATGCATTCCATTTTAATCACCAGCTCCCTGTTTCCAGCGGGTGAGTCTTGCTGAAACCAATGCGACTATTTTGTCAAGCAGGAATCCTAAGATTCCAAGGACAAGGATATAGGCGATCATCCTGTCCACCTGATAGACAGACTGGAAAAGCGCTATGCGATAGCCAATGCCAGCGTATGCTCCAAGCATTTCTGCTGCAACAAGCACTGAGAAGGTGATGCCGATTCCTACACGGGCACTGGTGAGGATGGAAGCAAGTGAGCCCCTGAACAGAACCTGCTTTAACAGGAACCCTGTCTTTATCCTCAGGCTTTTGGTCAGGAGCCCGTAGTGCCTGCTGATGTGTAGGATGGCATCATGGGTGCTGAGCCAGACAGGAAAGAAGGTTGTCCAGGCAAGGACTGCAATTTTTGCTGTTTCTCCGGTTCCCATCCAGACAAGGAAGAGGGGGATGAGTGCTAGTGGAGGGATGAAGCGAAAGAAGTGCATGGCTGCTCCTATACTTTCAAGGGCTGCAATCCACTTTGCGGTGATGAGGCCAAGGGCGACGCCTAAGACTATTCCGACAGTTGATCCTGCGAGCAGGCGAAGCATGCTGACACCTATGTCTCCAAAAAGATGCCGCAGCTCTCCTACTGAAAGGAATACCTCCAATGGTGAAGGAAAGAGAGCAGGGTTGAACTTAAAGAGGATGATAGCCATGTCCCACATGATAAGGAGGGCTGCAAGCGTCGCTATGCCTATGGCATACGTCCTGAATGTTCTTTTGCTCTGTTTCATTTTTCTGCGGCTTTCGTATAAGGGTACTACTATGTTGTGCTGATATTCAAGGGCTGATTGTGGTGGTACTTCCCTGATGCAGAGTAGATTTTCCTAAGGTGGCAATGGCATACGGGGGCTACGGATTCCTTACTCCACCTGCACAAGGGGGTATGCTTCCTGTGCTGTCTGCAAGGAATCCACAAATGCCGGATACACCAATTCCCTGAAATCAGGGATAGTGTCTGCTGCTGCAAGGTCCTCGCGGATTGCCCAGGCTGCTTCTCGCTCCAGTAGCTTTAGAAGGCCAGGATAATTGACTATTTTGTAGGTTTGCTTCTGCATGATGCTGGCAAGGATGTCAGGCTCGGTCTGGGTGTATTCAGAAACAAGCATGAGACTTTCGTCAGGATGCGCCTGCATGAAGCCTTCTGCTTTTTTGAGGGCTCTTACGAATCTTTGTGCTGCATCCGCATCCTTGTTAAGATAGTCCTGCATGACGACAATGTCCCATGTTTCTCCATACAGGTCGGTCGGGGCGAAGATGGTTAATGCATCAGTTCCAAGGTTTTTTTCTGCTACTGAGGGCGATGGCTCAAAGACAATGAAAGCGTCAACGTCTTTTCGTGCCAGTGCCTGCACCATGTCTGAGGGCTCAAGGAATGTCAGGCTGACGTCTGAGGATTTCATGTTATAGCGGGCAAGGAACTCATGGGTGAAGAATAATGGCCCTCCACCTCGGGTTGTTGCTATCTTTTTTCCCTTAAGGTCTTTTGGCTCAGCTATCCCTGCATCCTTTCTTGCTATGACCCTTATGTTATCGCTTGAATATTCAATGGTTGCAATCACTGCAATCTTCTGGCCGGCAAGAGCGGCAAGGGTTATGGGGATGTCTGCTGTTGTTGCAATGTCAGCTCCTCCTCCAAGCATTGCGTCTAAAGCAAGCTTTCCTGTGGGAAACCCTAAGAAGTTTACCTTGAGATTTTCATCAGTAAAGTAGCCTTGCCTGTCAGCAATGAAAATCAGGGCTGAGTTTGGGAAAATGTTTATTGCAAGGTCTATTTCTTCCAGTGGCTCTTTGATTACCTGCTGGCTTTCCGGCGCACAGCCTGAAAGGGCGATGATGGCTACAATGCATACGGCAAGGATTCCTGCCGTTGGTCCTGTGGTTTTGGTCATGGTTGTTTTTATCCTCGACCTTTTGGGCACGTTATTCATCACTACAAAGGGAGAAAAGGATAGAGTATATAAAACATTGTCCTCCTTTTTAGGGCAACAAAGAAGAAATAAGCCTTACCTGCCAAATTATTGACACAGCAGTGGCATCCAGTCTCTCCTCTCCAAGAAACTGCATGCAATTGTCATGTCAAAGCAGGGTTTCATTACCCTCCTTAAAGAAAAAAAAGGGACAAATGAAGGAATCGTTAAAGATATGTTGTTCTCTATAGGCAGATGGAGTTTGTGGGGGTGATGAGCAATGCCACAGGCCTCTAAGCAGGTACACTATCGCAAGCGCTCTCCTTCTTTGATATTTTTTGGAGGGTGAGGGGGACAAGAACTGATACAAGCAGCTTATTCTGCTGGTTCACGCGCCTTTCCTAAGTGTCAGAGTGTATGCTGTCGTATTGAGAGAGAGAAAGTTGGTCAAGTATGTGCCTTCACCGACAAAGGGAGGGGGGTGAGTTCAGAAAGTCAGATAGTAACATATCTCCTAAACTCATTTTTGGTTATCATTGTTCCATAAATGGTGGATTTCTTGCTCGATTCTCTGGAGGCGATAAGCAGCATAAATGGGGTGAAGGTTGTTGGGATGTACCGTTCTACCTGTTGCTAATTCATTTATCACTGGACCAATAGTGGATACCAATCTACCATATGCAGAATGATTGTATAGCCGCAGCTCTCTGAGGTATTTTGGCTCATTACCTCCCTGCATCTCAAGCTCTTTTTGTAATTTAGGAAGATATGTCAGATATAGAGCAGTCTTGTTTCTACTGCTTATAAATTCTGAAAAATTAGGCAGGGTGATATTCACAGAAGAAGCATCTTTCTGGGAATGGGAGATTGTATCATCTCTTGCTAGGCGGTACGGTCTTAAGAACATGTAAGCAAGACTTTGCGTAATAGATGATTTTTTTTTCTCGTAGAGCTGAAGGATATTATATGCTTGCTGCTTCATTTGCTTAGCAGCATTGAGCTGCTGATCTGATGATAGTTCATTTTTATACATGGTTAACATGGTTTCAAATGTTTTAATTTCTTCCTTTGCCTCTTCTTTATTGGAACCCAAATACCATTCATTCAGATGTTTTAGAACTCCTGCTATACCAAAATACTTATTAAATCTCATTGCATTGGCAAGGACAGGAGAATCAGTTGCCCAGAAAAATCTTCTTGCCATATTGCCTCCCCATTCTCTTCTTGCTTGGTGATTTTCGCCAAAGTTATCAATGAGATAAGGTAGCCTAAGAAGGAAAAGGATTTCCGTCACATATTCTTTTGCTTTTTTGCCTTCCTTCCCAAATAGGCCATAACTGATTTTTGGCATAGCCCAGTCTTCTGCAGGGATGATGCCCTCGACATGGGGTTCATTCCTGATGAGCCTTTCTATTGTATCTTTGTCAGGTAAAACTGAATCTATAACAAACCTAGTGATGTTTTCTTCTGAATAGTCATTTTTGAAAATGACCTTTGTTGCTCCTGCAAAAATTGCTTCCTTTACCGGAGGATCAGAAGAGACAAGGACAATGGGGACCCTTTGACTTCCTGTCAAATTTTCATAAAACCTTTGCTCGATTATGAAATCAACTCCTGAAAGGGGTGACCGCATATCGTAGTCTGTAATGACCACATCAATAGAATTATTTCTTACGATGTCAGCAAGAGATGACCCTTCGCATGCTTCCAAAATTCTAAAAGGGCAGTCAATAGCCTTAAGAAAATCTGTATAAATTTGCCTTATCAGTTGACTATCGTCAGCGATTGCTACTGTTTTTTTTTGCATGTTATGCCTGTCTTATATCAATTAAATCCCTATTACCTATGAGTATACGTATTCTGCTGGTTCACGCACCTTTCCTAAGTGTCAGAGTGTATGCTGACGTATTGAGGGTATTCCAAATGGCGCTGAGCCTTCTATACTGACCTCTACCTTCAATTCCCTGATTAAGAACTCCGTCATCAAGAAGATTATCTGACACAAGGTTATGGCCTTCTACATCAAACGTAAATAGGTTCTTTTGGGGATTGCATAGGCACACCTTTTTGATATTGCCTCGCTGACCTATTTGCGGGTAACCCCTCTTTTCTATAGATTTGCAAAGGAGGGGCGCATCATATCCCAAATAACCTAAAGCCTCAACAAAGTGAGTATTTTTAATGGTGCTGCTGTAAATTTCCTCATCTTTTGTCAAGAATGGACCAGTCTCACGTATGCAATTTTTTAAGTTGCTACGCGCTTGAGGGTCTTTTATTATTTTTTCAAAATCAGTTGAGGAGATGTAATCCTTGATGTCTAACCCATAGGGTAATTCTTGTGAGTCACGCCCCCAATCCTTGATGAGGTAGGTAAGTCCAGAATATTTGCTTTCTGTATTGATAAGAACTACAAACGGAAATGTGCCAAACTCAGGATGAAATATATCTGCCGAGATGCACACCTCCAACATACCATCTGCTTCATACTGCCTATTTTTAAGACCAAGTTCGCCATCTACTATTTGATAGTAAGTTTGGAGCCTCTCTTCAGAGAATTCTTGGATTGCTTCTTTGATAAGCATGAGTAGCTTAGGATTGCTTTCAATCTCTTCTTTTTTCTTCATAGAATTAGCAAGGAACTGCGGGAGGTGGGGATTATCGTTTTCTGGCATGTTTACCATTAGGTAATAGTATCACATACTTAATAAACCTTTGTCCTCCTGTTAAGGACAACAGCAGAAATAATTAAATACTCCCTAAGATTCACCTCCCTCATGCACGAGGAAACGCTTGCAAAAATCGGGATGACGCAAAACGAGAGCAAGGTGTATCTTGCCCTCCTGAAGCTTGGGATGACTCCCGCGCAGCCGCTTGTGAGAGAGTCAGGGCTGCACAGGTCAAGGGTGTATGAAGTGCTTGAAAAGCTGCAGGCTAAAGGGCTTGCTAGCCATGTAGTCAAGAACTTCAAGAAGTATTTTCAGGCAGTTGCTCCTGATAAGCTGCTGTCCTACCTTGATGAGCAGAGGGAGGCAGTAAGCAAGATATTGCCTGCGTTGCAGAATATGCAGGGCATCAAGCGGGAGGAGATACAGGCACATATCTACAGCGGCAAGGAGGGAGTGAAATCAATCCATGCCGAGATGCTCAAAGAGGGAAAGGACATCTATGTGTTTGGGGCAAAGGGGCTGATATTTTCCGAGATGCAGTATTTTATCCCAAATTTTGAGCGGGAGCGGCTCAGGAAAGGAATGAAATTTATCTCGCTGTGGGACAATAAAGAGGTCAAGGAAAAGCTCTATAAGAACAGAACGAGAGAACTTTCTAACGGAAAGATTCTTCCGAATGGATTTTCGTCAAAATCAGGCGTCAATATATTCGGCGACAAGGTTGCTATTTTTTTGTGGAATGAGAAAAAGCATCCATCCGGCTTTCTGATTGACAACAAGGACGTTGCCGATACCTTCCGGAAATGGTTTAATCTTGTGTATGGGATGCTTCCTGAAGGAGGGGAGTGAAGATGCTGGACAAGAGTAGAAGGATGGATGCAGGCTAATATGATATGATTTTTATCCCCCTGATTCTTTCAAAGTGTTTTGCGTTTCTCGTGAGAATAGATGAGATGCCATGCGTGAGCGCTATCCCTGCAATGAGGCAGTCATTGTCTCCAATGTCCTCCCCTTTCTGGATGAGCCTTCCGCATATTTTTGCTGCCTCAAGCATGGCATCCTCATGCAAAGGGAGAATCTTAAACCTGCTGAAAAAATGCTGAGTATCCTTTATCTTTTTCTCTAGGTCAATTCCAGGGAGGCTGGCCAGACCTACATAGACTTCGTATTGGTTGATGATAGTAGTTTTCAGCGGTGAGGCTACTGTTTTCAGAAATTTCACGGCGCGCTCATTTCCCCTCAGCAGGTCTATGAGAAAGGTAGTATCTGCTATCATAGATAAGCCCTCTTTGAATTCCTAAGCCTGCTCACCGTCTTCTCGATTATCCTAAACTCATCTGGTGAAAGGTCGCTCCAAAGTCCTACAACTTCCATAACATCATTGCTCTTTGAGAGATTTTTCCTGATGACATCACTAAAACTCTCATCCTTGTGCCTGTTTTTCACCAGCAGCTCATATACATCATCCATGATTGAGATTGTTTTTGTTCCCATGTGTATCTGTGTATGCATGCATGTATTTAATGGTTGTGGTTTTCATGCATGTAGTTTGCGCAGTTAGATATTGTGCCTTTGTGATACCTTCATCTTACTACAGCCGCTTTCGACTGCTGAAATCTCTCCCGGCTGATTTTTATAGATGTGCATGAACCTGTGATGAGATGATCACCCTCCTCTCAGTGGGAAAGCCAAAATTCTATGCACGGCAGATAGAAGAATACCTGAAGCGAATCAACAGATATCGCCCCATCATAGACATAGCAGTAAAAGAAGCAAAAGACCAGAATGTGGAAATCATAAAGAAGAAGGAAGGTGAGTGCCTCCAGCAAAAAGCAGGCACTGGCATTGTTATAGCGCTTCATGAAACCGGGAAGCAATACGACACCATTGCATTCTCAAAGCTTCTGCAAAAGCACAATGCCATCACCTTCATTATAGGCGGAGCATTTGGCTTAAGCAGCGACGTTTTGCAAAAAGCGCAGATTCAGCTCTCCCTCTCCCCAATGACTCTGCAGCACGAGCTTGCGCAATTGGTGTTGCTTGAGCAGATTTACCGCGGGTGCTCTATCTTAAGAGGGGAGAAATATCATAAGTAACAGTATTCTACAGAGAACTGATTTCTAGGCCTTCAAGGCCGCTCGCTTGAAACTTTTTCTTTCCAACCTCAAGCAAAGGTTAAGGAATTGTTAAACAATAAACTAAGCAAAGTTTATTAAGGACTACTTCTTTCTTTACTATATGAATAATGAAAAGATGATACGAACTAAATTTTTAGCCATTAATCCAACACTAAATGAACTATCCCGGAGGAGATGGGTAGCCACAGAAGCGAAGGCTCTTGGACGCGGAGGCGTATCCATTGTTTTTAGAGCAACTGGAGTTAATAGAAATACCATTATGAAAGGAATTAAAGAACTTGGAAATAAACAAAATATTGAGCCAAATCGCTTGCGAAAAAAAGGCGGTGGAAGAAAAAAAATAGTCGAAAAAAATCCAGAATTAGAAGAAAGTATCCTTGAAATTGTTGAATCAACCACCCGTGGTGACCAAGAAAATCCACTTAGGTATACCACTAAAAGCGTAAGAAAATTACAACGGGAAATTGAGAAGAAGGGTTACAAAATAAGTTATCCTTCAATAGCAGGGATACTTCACAATAATAAATTTAGTCTTCAGGCAAACAACAAATCTATTGAAGGCAAACAGCACCCTGATAGAAATGCACAATTTGAGTTTATTAATCAAGACGTAAAAACTCAAATTGCAAAGAAAGAGCCAGTCATTTCAGTTGATGCAAAAAAGAAAGAGCTCGTCGGCAATTTCAAAAATAATGGCAAAGAATGGAACTCAAAAGGGAATTCTACTCCTGTGAATGTCCATGATTTCCAAGATAAATTACTTGGAAAAATAGCCCCCTATGGGGTTTATGACATTGATAAAAATAAGGGCTGGATTAATCTTGGCATTGACCACGATACTGCAGAATTTGCTGTCGAGAGTATTCGTAGGTGGTGGATGAAGGTAGGAAAATCAAAATACCCCAAAGCAAAGACCCTAACAATTACTGCAGATAGTGGCGGAAGTAATGGATATCGCACAAGATTATGGAAATTTGAACTTCAAAAACTTTCTAATCAAACCGGTTTAATTATTCGGGTGAGGCATTTTCCTCCAGGTACAAGTAAATGGAATAAAATTGAGCACCGGCTTTTTAGTTTTATAAGTAAAAACCGGAGAGGCAAACCACTCATTTCACATGCTGTGATAATTAATTTGATTTCAGCAACAAAGACTGAAAAAGGACTCAAAGTAGATTGTGTATTGGATAAAAATAAATATCCTACGGGGATAAGAATTTCAAATGAAGAATACGCAAAGATTAATATTTCCCCAGAAGAGTTTCATGGAGATTGGAATTATAGAATCAAACCGAGCAGGAAATGCTGAAGTTATTATTTAACAATGCCTAAGGACAGAAACAGACTGCCAGATACAGCAAATCGCTAAGCCGCAGCAGAAAAAACTACTTTTTCAAAGTTCTCTTAAGCAATCCTAACTATTTTTTCTTTTGCTGTGAATCCTGATAGTATGGATACTTGCTTTTTTGTCGACTTTGAAAGGAGCTTGATGAGAGTAAAATTAGCCTTGTTACCTTCTGGCGGCGCAGCTACGGCAATCCTGTACGCTTCCTTTGCCTCATCAAATCCAAGAATTTCGGTTTTCCTCGAATTGGCTCTTACTATGACTTTGAAGCTGCCTTCTGTTGGGAGTGGCTTGTCAATCATGGTGGAAAGCTTTGCGCTGCCTTTTCTATAGAGATGTCAAAGATATCTCGTGGATTTTTATGACTTTCGATTCATCAGTAACCGCCTCTCCAATTTTAGTTGAGAATCTCTACTTTCATTTCACATACCTTCACTGTGCCATGTAATGAATGGACAAGCAGGGGTGGGCAGAGAACATTGCTGATGAGGCAAGAGCAAGCATAAGCGACTTCTGCATCAATGAATGCAAGGCATACTGCTGCAGGAAAGGTTTTCTTATCATCAAGCTCATGAGATTGACGCGGTTTGCTAGGGAAGGAAGCAAGAGCTTCTGCAGGGGAAATCGCTCAAGAAGCTTGAGAACGGCTCCTACTCGCTTAACCTTGACGCTGATGAAAAAGGCTGCCCCGGCCAGAAGGAAAACAAGTGCCTCATCCATGCAAGCAAGCTTAGGCCAAAGACCTGCGGTGACTTCCCCATCTACCTTCGGGATGATACGGTATTCTTCTCGCCAAGGTGCCTTGCGGTCAAGCAGAATAAATTTTTCCCCTACGAGAAGGCGTTTCTTGCGCTTGGCTATCGCATCCTTACCTCAAGCCCATGGGCTGATGTCGGCCTAGGGGAGGTTTCTTTCCCTGCTGCTGAGAAAAAAGAAGAAAAAAAAATCTGGCGAACAGGAGAAAGGCATGGGGCTAAGGCTACAATTGTCTAGGCGTCCCGAAAATATTGAAGAGCATTGATTTACTTTAATGTTGCGGGTATAAAGCCCCGCTCTCTGCGGATTTTTATGACGTGCTTTTCCTGCTTCCGATGTGATAAATTTCTTCCTCCTGGGAAGCGCAGCAGCTGTTCATGTATTCATTTGAGCTATTACGCTTTTCAGCTGCCATCTTGAGCCAGATTCTTGCAAATTCAGTATCCTTTATGTTTCCCACGGGCATAGCAGTGAAGTCGCAGGGGCACACATCGCCATAAGGGGAGATGTAGCAGTAATTACGGCCTGCAGAGCAGCCAAAGGAGATGGTATCCCTGAAATGTGCATAGCAAAAAATTCCAGGATATGAAGGGTCAGCGTTGTAGGTATCAACTATTTCAAGCAGCTTTTTCCTGTCCAGAGGCTTTTTTGAGAGGTCAACCCTGTGCGAGTACATCCCCACAGGCATTGCATCAAAGACAATGACTTCATTCACTCTGAGCTTTTTTGCCAGATGCAGGATGTGCTCAAATGAGCCACTTGCCAGGCCTTCCTGCGTGACGGTAGTTGAAATCCCTGTGAGAAGGCCATGTCTCCTGCATGCTTTGATGCCCTCAAGGGCTCTCTCAAAAAGCCCTGGCAGCCTGCGAAAGGCGTCATGAGCCTCTGCATCTGGTGCATCAAGGCTGGCATTGACAAGCATGGTGCCTGCCTTCTTCAGGGATGCGGCCATCGGCGCAAGAAACCAGCCGTTAGTGTAGATGCTGCTGACGCTTTTGTCCTTGTCGATGCATGCAATGATATCAGGCAATTCTTTTCTAAGGAGTGGCTCGCCACCAACAAAATTGATGATGGCAACACCATATGCCTGCAGGCTTCTGATAAGCTTCTGCAACTCGGCAAAATCCATGACTCTTGTTCCCAGCGTGTCCATGGCAGTAAAGAAGCTGCAGTGCTCGCATTTTGCGTTGCAGGTGTTCGTAACTCCTATATGGACGATTCCCGGCAGGGGCTTGTCGATAAGCGAGGATATCAGCCTCCTTGAGAGAAGGTTAGCTAGCGGCTTGCTCAGCCCAGGGGTGAGAAATGAGGAATACACCGGAAGGCCTTTGTACCAGCCGATAATTTTCTTGTGCCTCAGGTAATATTCAAGAAAGAAGTCATTGATGGCATTCGCATAGCTCATCGAATGGCGAAGGGTTGCAACCATGTACCTCACTTTGTCAAGCATTTCATTGGCAGGGTGCTCATTCTTTAAAGGCTTTGCGCTGCTGCATTGCTTTTATTCTATATACATTGCCAATCCTATTGTCTCACCCAACCACTTTTTTTCGTTTTTTGAATATGCACTATTACGATGACTTGTAACGAAAAGGAGAAAGTTGCGCATTGAGCTAGGTTTTGATGAGGCTATAACTATTGCTTTTATCTTGATGTTTAAACCTCTGATGCTGGTTACCTGGACACAAAACTGCACAACTTGGGCCTTACCCTTCAGTTCAGGCAAACAGGAAACAGGAAAACCTTTGCAACTACGAGGATAAATAAGAAAAAAGAGAGGGTCCCTGCCATTATCAGCAATGCCCTTTCCTTCCAGCCCTGGCGCTGCATCCTTTTTCTTATGAACAAGAAAGAGGGAAAGGCAACTGCAAAGAAAAGCAGGGCATAAGGAATCAATCCCCTGTGCAGGCATGCCTGCTGTTGGATGCTCATGCAGGACGTATTATCCTGGTGCTCGCTTTTCAGGGCAGCAACAAAAGCAAGAAAGCAAAGGATAAGGAAAAGTATTGCAGTGAGAAGGTAAAACCTGATGTTTTTTTGTGCTGCCATCTTTTTAGACAATGTTCCTTACCCGAAAGTATCAAAGAGGACGCAATAAAAAAACACTATAAAAGGTGTAAGAAGGATGAGCACTCCAAGGATGCAAAGCCCCCACAGGGTGCTAGTGAGAATCCCACCATTTTTACCACGCAGGCATATAGTGCAAATGGCACATGCAATGCCGTTTGAAAATGTTCCCATAGGTGCAGCTTGATATCGTTGAGGTTTAGGGTTCATTGTTTTAGCCTAAAAAGATAGCGATAAAGCAAAAAATCAGGATTGCAATAGGTATCAATAGGATAATCCCTGCAATGGTGCCCAAGGCAATCAATATCTTGATAAAAATCCCCCTTTTTTTCTGGTGTGGGGCTGCAATGCGAGCCGAAGGACTTATCTCAGGAGAAAATGGCTGGTACCTGGATACTGCCCCTTGTGACCGTTTTGGTTGCTGGTCCATTTACTTTCCCTCAAGCAGGAAACACCCGTATTTGTAGAAGGTAAGGACAAGAGTGGCAAACAGAGGGACTGCAAGAATCATCTCAACAGGGATGGAAGTAAAAGGGATAAAAAGACCAGACATCGTCTGGATTAGGACAGGAGCATAGCTTCGAATTTCTGTTGACAGAAGAAACATTTCGATAGGAACAACAAGAACTTCAAGCACAAGAAGATACAGCCAGAATCTTTTTGACTCAGCAAGGGTTGGGACAATGACATCAACTACCATGATAGCAATGAGAAACAGGCTTGCCCAGCCTATGGTAAGAACCCACGTTATGTCACGGTACAGATATGCCCACGCATCAAATCCCCTGTTGAGCCACATAGGTTCACTCATAAATTCAAAGAGAAGCACATCCAAAACCAATATCAGGAATTTCTGAAATACACGCTTTCTGCCAGTTTTCTTCATGTAAAAGAGCACTGCAGCAGTAAGTAGAAGGACAAATATTTCAAAGCCAAGCGCCGCTGCCATTTTACTTTTTCCTCCCCTTTGCTTTACTCCGGGAAGGTTTTGCATCTTCCGATGCGCTTGCGGGTGACAGGGCTGTTCCAAACAGGTTGATTTCCCAATATCTTGAGAAGGCAAGTACGAGAGCTGAAAAGACAGGGATGTAGTAAAGCAGCTCGATGGGCGCTATGGTAAACATGGTCAGGCCTGAAAGGCTTTCAATGACTGCCGAAGAGTAAGCGCGAAAGCCTAGATGCAGAACCGTAGCCTCAATAAGAATTCCTATGAATGCAATAATCACAAGAGACAGTAAAAACCTTCCACACTCTTGGAGCTGTGGCAGATATGCTTCAACTACTGCACGGGATACCGCGATGAGGGTCGTCCAAGCAAGGGTCATGACCCAACTGACATCAAGGTACAGGTACGCCCAAGGCTCAAGGTGCTGGTTGGTCCACAGAGCCTGGGTAAAGTACTCAAATATGAGAACGCCTATGAAGGTAATGACATACTTTTTAAGGATGAGCTTGTCAATCTTATAGAGCAGAAGCAGGAAAATTGCTGAGAACGAGATGATGATAAGTTCAAAGACTGCCATTATCGCCTCTTTTTGACAAATAAACTTTAAAACACATATATAAAACTTTGGAAAATGGTGCTGTCACAGGCTGAGGTGTTTATCATCAACAGGTATGCTGCGTCTGAGCTTGCAGGCGCACTCCTGCTAGGCAAGAAAGCGCGGGAGACTGATAGTCCATACCTTCGCAGAATGCTCACCTGGCATTGTGCAGAAGAAGCGCGCCATGGCATGCTTTGGTATAATCTCATCAATGAGCTGCAGATTCCTTCAGTGCCAATGCATGACGAGCAGAAGGAAGGCTACTTTTCAAAAGCAGGCTATGTAAAGACCATGGTTGAGTTCTTAGCGTTTGTCCATTGCTACGAGCACCGCGTGCCATTCCATTTTTCAGTTCATGCAGACTGGACAACAAATTCAAGAGTAAAGGAGCTCCTCCACCAGCTTATCAGGGAAGAGGATGCACATATTGACTGGATAAAAAAGTACCTTATCGGCATCGAGAAAACAGAAGGAGCTACAGTAAGGGAAGCAATGGTGAAATTTAGAGCGATTGAAGAGGAAACGTATCATGAGGACCTTGGCAAAATCAGGATGCTGGGAAAAGAGGGGATAACGCTTGCCGATGCCCTCACGGCAGGCCTTGCTTCATTTACTGGTGTCAGGCCATGGGGCTAAGCAAAGAAAACACAATGGCTGTCGCAGGCACAGGAAAAGAAGGCCGTTTTGTGCAGCTTAGGCCAGGAACATCCCAGAGGAGGAGGCACATCCGTGTATGGGACAATACCAACCTTGCTGAAAGCTATGCAGGGATAGTGCTTCCCCTGACGATGAGCTTTGCAAAGGACCTTTACACCAATGTCTATGCTGACGTGGCAAGGCATTCGGGAGTTTCCGAAAGCCGAATCCTCAGGCTGGAGCACGTTTTCAGTAACCTTATAGGGTTTCACAAAGGAAGAATGTTTTACAACCTTTTTAATTGGTACAGGATGCTTGCCCTTTTTCCAGGATATGCGCGAAATAAGCGCAATCTTGACGAAATGATTGGAGTGAAGGAAAGAGTAGAGCTTGAAAACAGTCTCAACAAAGGGGAATCCATGCCTTTTTCGGCATACTACTATATCCTCCTCATGGCGAGGCTGATTGCTTTTGAGAGCAAAGCAAAGGAATTCACTAGCAAGGTGAATCAGTACCTGTCATGGGCTTCTTCTCAGGACTTTGCGGCAATGGACCTTGACGAATTACTGCATGTCTACTACAGCTTTAAGCGAGAGCTTCTTGGAAGATGGAGCCATACTGTTGACAATGATTTCCTTGCTATGACTACATATGGATTCCTGCGAACCTTGTGCAGAAAGTACAGGCTTGATGAGTCCTTTCTCCAGCAGATGATTACTGGCCTTGGCAGAGTAGCATCAGCACAGCAGGTAAAGGATATGCGCCTTATTGCACAGGAAGTGGCAGCAAGCCCAAAGCTTCAGGCTATTATCCTGGAAGGCAAAGCTAATGTTGCAGCATCAGACATTGAGAATCTTCCTGAATACAGCTTATTGCTTCGTAACATCAGGAAATACCTGCAAGAGTACAGGGGCAGGTTTGGGAATGACCTGAAGTTGGAGGCGCATAACGCTATTACCCTGCCTGAGTTTCTGAAGTTGTGCACCCTATATACACAAAATCAGAAAGCCACTACTATAAATGGACCCCAAAACAATGGATTGAGCAGGGAACTCAGAAGGCTTCCGGCTCACGCAAGGCTTGCGTTCCTGGCTGTTGTTCCCTCAGCAAAAAAATACCTCCGGAGAAGAGAAGCATACAGGCTTCTTCGCTCTCAGGCCTTTTCATACTGCCGCGATATATTTGCCGCCATGGGAAAAGGGCTCTATGAAGAGCAGGCTATTGTTACACCAGAGGATATTCAGTACCTGGAGCTCCATGATATCATTGGTTATGTCGAAGGAGCGTCCCCGGTGCCAGAGCTGAAGGGGCTTGTTGCAATGCGAAAAAAGGCATACCAAAAATATCAGAAAGAGCGTGTTCCTGACAGGTTTTCAACTGAAGCCAGAGAGCCCTTATGCCAGCATCCTGCACCAGAAGAAAAAAAGGAGAGTGGCCTGAGGGGAGAGGGCTGCTCTGGCGGAAAAATAAGGGGGAAAGTAACGGTCCTTGACTCCTACGCTCTGCCTGCAGGGAGCAATACGTTTGATATCATCGTCACTAGGCACACTGACCCAGGATGGACGCCGCTTTTTGGCCTCTGCAGGGGCATCATCGTTGAAAGAGGAGGTATGCTTTCCCATGCTGCAATTGTAGCAAGAGAACTCAATCTTCCCTGCGTAATAGGTGTTGCAGGAGCAACAGAAGCATTAAAAGACGGGCAGGTAATCACTATGGATGGAAAAACCGGTGAGATCAGGATTGAGAGCTGATGGCAATACAATCACTTCCGCTTTATTCACCAAACCTTGCAGTGCTTGAAGAGTTGCATGAGCGAATATATGGAAAAACACAGCAGCAGCAGGAAGCAATAGCACGCTACAGGAGATATCTTGCCACGTTTAACCCGTACCTTTCAGAGATTGATAGCATACAGTTTATCTTCAACAAGGAAGGCAACGCGCTTGCGCATCTTGTTGTTGCAATACATCCTGAACATAAGGACATCGGAATTATCGGATTTTTTGAGGCAGAAGACAAAACAAGCGCAGCTGCCCTCCTGAAACATGCCTGCAGCCATCTTCAGAGGAAAGGCTGCAGAAAAATCAGGGGACCTATAGACCTTTCAACCTGGCATTCCTACCGATACATATCAGGAATCCAGAAGACAAAGAGCATGCTTGACCCACTCCACCTTCCATGGTATGCCGGCACCTGGGCAAATCAGGGGTTCAGGGAAGTTGCATGGTTTGTATCAGCAGTCAGGACTGATTTTTCATACATCATCCCCTTCACTAAGCAGGGGCATGATACTGCCCTGGAAGCAGGATTTGGTATCCGGCAGTTTGACAGGAAACATGCAACCAGGGAATTGCGCATCCTGCACGGCATCTCCTCCAAGATATTTACGGACAGCTGGAACCATTCGCCGATTTCCCTTTCTTCTTTTTATTTTATCTATGAGCCCTATCTTTCCTTCCTGCAGGAGCAATACCTGCTTTTTCTGGAGGACAGCAGGAGGAACCCTGTTGGCTTCTGTTTTGCGCTTCCTGAAAAAGGCAACCCTAAGCGCCTCATTCTAAAGACGCTGGGAGTGCTCAGTGAGTACAGAAAGCAGGGGCTTGCTGCAGCGCTTTTGCATGCTATTCATGTACGGGCGCAGGAAGATGGCTTTGCTGAGTGCTATTATCCTTTCATTTTAGAGGGAAACGCAGTGACGAAATTTCCCTATGAAGGATATACTATGGTGTCATCATATGTCGCTTATGAGCGCTTTGCTGATAACAATATCCTCTCCTGACTTTACCCGTTCTAGAAGGCAGGAGGGCACAAGCGAATTTCCAAAAAACATGGCATCAGGGCAGCCATCGCACAGGTCCCATCCCTCCGGCAGATGGTCAGGAGGGTCAATCAAAAGGATGACCTGATACCGCAGCGGCTGCTCTCCAGAATTTTTCCAAAGATGCCTTTTTAGCCAGTGGGAAGCAGCAGCCACAGGCTCTCCGGCTGCTGCAAGGGAAGAAAGGCGGACATTATTGCCATTGACGGTAATAAAGTATCTGCATTTCTTTTTCCTGTACCGCTGCTGGAAAAACCTGTACTGATGAGGCTTCAGATGCCCTGCTACTTTGCTCCCTCTTAAAAGAGGAACAAAAAACAGCCATGACACTTTTCGCGAATGCTTCTTCCCAAGGTAAGCGCATGGCCTGCAGGAGTATGCCTCTCCAACAGTTTCTGCAAGCTTCTCCATCCCAATAGAACAAAGGCCTTCTTTTTTGAATGAGGACTGCGTTGCAGGAAGCATTTCCTTGTAAGGTATAAAGACCAGCAGGCTGATGATGTCAGCATTTCTTTTGGCAAACCTGCAGAGGCCGGCAACCTGATGGATATCACCTAAGGAGACAGGCATGATAAAACCAAGATTAATGCCACCTACATCACGAAACAGCCTGCAGAAATGCTCTCTTAACTGGTCGATGCTGTCTGGGCCAGTCATGTCAGGTCGCTGTTGGTACAAGTCGGCATGGATAATGAATTCAGTTGCCCCTGAAATTTTGAGGCGCTCAAGCTTTTCTCTTGTAAGCGCCAGCCCATTAGTATATATCTTGACTTTCATGCCAAGCCCTGCAATAAACGCAATTATCTCCTGCAGATGCGGGTAGAGCAGCGGCTCACCTCCAGCAATGGATATCGTCTGCGCATTGCGGTATTTCCTGTGCAAGGTAACTTCTTCCTTCAGCTTATCAAGAGGGGCATGCAGGCGTTTTGCTCCTTCTTCAGCAAGCCCTCGGTAACAGCCTGGGCATTTGAGCTGGCAATAGATTGTTACCTCAATCCACCCATTGGGGTTATCATCCGCTTTCCATGGCAGGCGGTACAGCTCTTTTGTGTTGATAGTCATTGGAACAGGAATGGTAATGCAAGGGAGCCATGCGTCACAAGGTAGAAAAATATTGCGGCTCCTGGGATTGCTGCAGCACTCAGGCCTTTTCTCAACAGGGCATAGGCGATCGCAGCGATGCAAACAACTGCTGGTGCCGCAAAGCTTAGCAAGAATTGGCTGGTGGTGTAAGGCTGCGAAAAGAAAAGTGCCAGGAACAGGCCATAAATGAACAGGCACAAGGTTACGAAGAATACTGCTGCTCCATCAATCCCAAGGCGTGCTGAATAGGTGTCGTTTCCTGTGGACTCCTGTTCCGGTGCCTTTAGTTTTCTTGCTATCTCAAGGATTCCTGCATTGCCGATAGCAAAAAGGAAATGGATGAACAAGCCAGGATCAGTAAGCGAGAAAAAAGGCGTGAACATCGCATAGATATAAAGCTGCACAAAAAAAAGCTGCAGTATATTCAAGAGGTTATACAAAAAAAAATGCCGCCTGAGCACAGTGCCTGCCATAAAATCAGCGCCGGCAAGAGCAGCGTAAGCATATGCAAAAAGGAGCCAAATCACTGCGTTGACTGAATAGAGCAGGGTAAGTATGAACTGGACAGCTATTCCCAACAGGTCTATCACAAGCAGCGCCTTAAGTGAGATTTTTCCCTTCTGTATCAGGCGTGAAGGATGATGCCTGTCATCAAACCTTTTATCCTTCATGTCATCAAAGACACGCATGTGAAACATGAAAAGCACAACGGTTATTGTTGCAATACCTATTGGCATTAAGCCTGGAAAAGGCCGGCCGAAAGGTGCAAGGACCACCGCCCCTGAACTCAAAACAACGAACAGTGAGGTAAGTACAAGTATCCAGACCGGGAATCGTTCAAGGGCATATGCCGCAACCGAAGCACTGACTGGCATTCTTTGCATTAGGCACCTTCCCTGCAAAATTGAGTGATGTGGCTGAGGACTTCTTCCTCTGAGGGAAAACGCCTGCCATCCAGATATGTTACTGCAGAGGATTCCCATTGCAAGGATACACCAGAAAGGTAAGGAATAAAATGCTTTGTTGTGCGGGATATCTCCATTTCCATTCGTGTCATATTTTCTATGCTTCTTCCTGCAAACCTGAAAAGCCCCCTGCAATTAAGCCCCTGCATCATTGCTTCAAGAAGGGCACCTGCAGCAACCTCTTCGCTATTGACTGCATTGATGATGGTACTCTTTTCCATGGCATGGCGGCTTTGCATGAGGATGTGCGCTACCTCCTCTGCACTGACGATATTCAATGTTGCATCCACATCACCTGCCAGGCGGATTACAGCATCGTTATGCTGTTTTTCTGTAACTTCCTGAAGTGCCTTGGCAAAAAGATAGATGGTCTTTTGCTTTCTAATACCAGTACAGTTTAATGCTGCAGAGCTGATGAGAATAGATGGCCGAACAATAGTTACTCTGAAATCCTGCTCACTACAAAACTCCTTTAGCATTTTTTCACATTCCCACTTGGACTGCTCATAGGGTGCCCTGAATGCCGCTGGCAAAGAAAGCCAGCCTTCAGGTACAGCAGAGGATACCTCTCCGCAGGCATAGGCACTGCTTACATAACAGAAATGCTTTAGTTTTTTAGAGTCTTTTAGGCAGGAAAGCAGCATACGCAGGGCAAAGACATTAGGATGCTCATCTCCTGCCCAGCGTTGTGCAAGGCTTGTGTCAGCAGCAAGGTGAATGACTTCATCACATCCCACCAGGCTTTTTCTTGCGTCTCCTGTGCCTGCAAAAGAGGAAGAAAGAAGGTCTCCTTCAAGGGGGTGAAACTTTCTCCCATTATCCCCTATGCATTGACTGCCTTGTACCCACTGAAATGACCGCTTATCTCTCGTAAGGGCATAAACAGACTGTACATCTGGCTCCCCGATAAGTGAGGTGAAAAATGCGCGACCTAACAATCCGCTTCCCCCAGTAAGAAAAACCCGTGCCATACCTAGCCGCTAAAGGGGGGTAATATAAAATTTTTTATAGCGCCAGAATACTTAGCGTTGGATGCAAATGCGACCATCCTACAGCATGTGCTGGGAGGATTCTGCAATCCTGACAAATGCCCTCAGGCCAACACACCATGACAGAATTCTTACTATTGCATCAGGAGGAGAAAACGTCTTTGCGCTGCTTTTGCACTCTCCTGAAAGGCTTGTTGCAATTGATGCTGATATTGGCCAGCTCATGATCATTCGCCTCAAAATTGCTGCAATAAAGGCATTGCCGTTTGATGCATTCATCCGCTTTCTTGGTTATCTCCCCTGCAATGACCGCCTCCTGCTTTATCAGAAGCTTGTTCCTCTCCTCTCACAGAAGGAGCAGCTATATTGGGATAGGCGGCCAGGATCCATTAGGTCAGGCGTAATTCATATGGGGAGGTTTGAGCGCTACCTCTCATTTTTTCGCAGGTTTGGCCTGCCTGTAATACTTGGGAGAAAGGCAATCAGGGCAATGCTTGCGTGCAGGTCAGTTACAGAGCAGCAGGTGATATTCAGGAAATCATGGGATTCAGCACGATGGAGATTAGGCTTTTCGCTTTTTTTTTCTTCCCTTGTGCTAAAGCATGCTGCTAGAGCAAGTGCCCAGTATGCGCATCTTGCTTCAGAAGGCCATTCAAATGTATTTAGATCCCGCTTTGAGAGGATGCTCTGCACAGTTCCTGTTAAGGGCAACTGGTTCCTGGCTTTCATTCTTACGGGCAGCCTTAGTCCTCCTCTCATAGGCCATCCTTATCTTGACCCAGCAGCGTTCAGCGTAGCCCGTGAAAAAGCCAGGCAAATTGAGGTAGTGCATGATGATATTATCAGCTTTTGCTCAAGGCAGAAGCCTGGCTCATTTACCCTATGCAATTGTTCAGATATCTTTGAGGGGATGTCTCAACAGGAGTATGAAAATTCATTACAGGTTATCGCCGGAGCCATTGCAAGGGGTGGCCGGCTATGCTATTGGAACAATCTTGTACCCCGCAACAGCCATCCCCTTTTTTCAGGTTTCACTCCAATCAAAAGGGGCATGCCAAAGGTGCAGGATAGGACAGGATTCTATGGGTCGTTTCATGTTGAAAGTCGCTCAGCATAGGATGCGTATGGCATTCCTGTGGCAAGTGAATTTGAAGGCGGTGCCACTGCAGAGCAATTCTCCATCTGCCATAAATGTTGCCTGCTTTGTGGTAGTTATGGTGATCTCCCTAGCCTGCACATGTTTCACCTCTCTATTCCTGAGATGAGTCCCCTTCAGCACTTTCAGGAGGATAGCAAAGTTTGCTGCTCTTGTAGGCTGTTTTGGTATGCTCACCACATCAAGCAGCCCATCTGATTGTTTGGCAGGGGGGCAGAGCAAAAACCGCTTCCCAATAAAAGGCTGGTTCATGATTGCACAGAGCATAAGCCTTTCAGGGTGAGTTTCATGGCCACACTTGATATCAACCCAGGCTCTGGCTTCCATCATCTTAGCAAGTGTCACAGCAAGGTAACTTAAATTCCCAAGAGGCAGGAGCACCTTTTGATGGAATGTTGATGCTGCCAACGTGTGGTGCGTCTTGACTACCTCGGCAGGAAGCCCAAAGCCTCCACCACTCAAAAAGAAATGTTTGTTAACCTTAAGCACGTCAATTTTTCTTATTTCCCCTGCAAGTATCCGGTCGTATGCCGAGGGCAATGAATTAGGTATTCCCAATGCGGCAGGGAGGTCATTTGCCCTTCCACAGGGAAGGAAACCGGCGTAGCATGTATCCCTTTGCCTTTTAGTTAGGGAGAAGAGCGCATTGGTGAAGGCATTATAGGTTCCATCCCCACCAAAGACAAGAAAAGTAGCGCCATTCCCAGATGCATAGCGCTGCAATAGGGACAAGCAGTTGCTAGCGTCTAAAAGGATATGATACGCCAAGCTCCTTGATTTACAGAAGCGTATGGCTTTCTTCGCTTTTGTAGCGTTAGGGTTGATGAGGGCTATTACCTTGTTGGCTATAGTAATCACCTTCCATCAGCGATTAATATCCTATAATCACAAAGCATGATGGCGTTTATTCTCCTGCCTTAGGTATTTCACTATAAAAATGGTTTGCGGCCATACGATTACGAGCCATTTGCTTTCTGCATGCAATAAACCTTAGAGAACTTTGCAAAAGTCTGTTTTTTTGATGGCATGATGC
>Ga0208373_1000503_pt1 | contig 67011 bp, 53 predicted proteins | sample RifOxyC2_FD_184036 | JGI IMG/M metagenome (GOLD analysis project Ga0208373, IMG submission 184036) | Soil microbial communities from Rifle, Colorado - Rifle Oxygen_injection C2 (SPAdes) | ecosystem: Environmental > Terrestrial > Deep subsurface > Rock core/Sediment | place: Rifle, Colorado...
TAGAGGGCCGGTTCGGTCACCTTGAGCGACCGGGCGAGCCCCTTGGTCGTGAGGGCTTTCAGCCCTTTGGCGCTGACCAAGTCGAAACAGGCGCGGACAATCACGTCCTGCTTTGGGGTAAATGCTGCCATAGATTTTACAGATTGAAAAATAGCCCATCTTGACGGGTGAAAACAAGGGAAAAGGGCTGTTGAACCCATGGGTATACCCTTATTTTAAGGCAACCGCGGGGTTTTCCAGGGCCATCCCCGAACCCCCGGTCGCATCTTAAACGCTCCTGAGAGTCGCGTGACGGATCCGTTCGAGTCGCTACTTACGGCTTTGTCGCAACGGCCCCTAAACCATTTTTAAGGCATCAGGGCGTCTGATTTATTCCACTAAAATCTATACCCCCATTGAAACCTTTGGCGGCCCGTGCAGTGGCGCGGACCGCGTCGCCCGCCCGAGCGCGGGATTGTTTCAAGTGGGGGTATATGTCTCTTTTGGAATAAATCAAACCTTATAAATGGAGTGTTCAATGGAAAATCTCAAGGAAACAATCATTCAGGCAGGTTACAAGGCTCATTCCGGAACATCCTGGTCCCCGGAAAAGCGGGCTGAGTATGAATGGCAGGATTTGAAAACAACAATGGATGAAATGACAGCCAAGATTAATTCCCTTCCAATTCCTGAAGAGAAAAAAGGGGAGGAGATTGAAAAGATGCAGGCCTACATGGTGAAGAAAAAACTTCAGTTGTTGTATATCCGCTCCCGGCTTATTTCTCCCATGATTACCGGGCCTGCCAGGTTTCCGACCCATCGGCAAAGTAAATTTCGTGACCGTTATGCCTCGGCCGTTTCCGATTACGTCGCCATGGAAAAGACCCTTATCCGTCGTGTTTTGCGCAAATACGACCTGCTTTTTAACGGGGTACGTATTAATGACACCAGCGCAGCCGAAAAGACCAGGCGCCATATTGAATCCATTGAAACGGAAAATGGCCGAATGAAAGCCATCAATGCCGCGTTCAGGAAATACGGCAAAGACAACTTTATGAACCACATCGAGCTTTCCGAAATGGAAAAGAGGGCTGTTCTTCATAATTTATCGACTTGGCATAACAAACCGTATCCGGCTTACTGCCTGTCGAACAACAACGGCAACAAATCCAGGCTCATAAAGAAACTTGCCGAAATCGAACGCAGGGAGAAGACATTCTCAGAAAAAGGAAACGAAGAACTCGTTTCCGGTGATATTAAAGTCGTCTTTAACATCACCGAGAACCGCACCCAGATTTTCTTTCCCGGCAAGCCTGATGATTCCACTCGTTCAAGGCTGAAATCAAACGCCTTCCGGTGGTCTCCAACTATTGGATGCTGGCAGGCCTATTACAACGGCAACTCAAAAGCATTTGCTCAAAACTTCGTTGCAGAGAAATGATATGCAAGAGAACCCTCTGGTAAAAGAATGGTCCTGGATAGGATACAATGATATGACAATAGCTCTGATGGATGAGTCCTGTGATATTTTCTCAAAAATAAAAACTGTCAGGACGCGTGACCTGAGCAAGCGCTTCGAAGTCCGGGCCTACGGCAAACACGAAGGCCGCTTCCCATCTCTGGAAAGGCAGTATCTATTCGAAACCGACGCAGAAAGAGCAGCAATAGAAATTGCACTTGAAATTTTAGACCTATAAGCAGGAGCTATCAAACATTGATAGTTATGAGTTGCTATTTATATCAATATAGGTTATATTTATGACTGTATACATTATGCCTTTCGTGCAAACTAACATTGAAGAAATCGAAGATGAGCTTTTTATTAAAGCTCTCGAACGTTTGTGTAAAGAAGCGGAGGAAAAGGACGAAATAAAAAGGACGGTTAAAGACAGAAAACACACAGGGAACCAGATAAAGGGCACAAACCTCTTAAAAATCCGCGTTCCTCTTAAGCAGAAAGGCAAACGTGGGGGCGGCCGTGTTATCTACTACTACAGGGAGAAAGAATACATCTTTTACATTTACATTTATTCTAAATCCGAGAGGTCAGATATATCAAAAGCACTTGAAAAGGAATTAGAAGGCCTTTTGCAGGTATTTCTTGATAACCGGCACCGCACCACAAAAAAGAGAGGTCAAATATGAAAAAGCGTATTATGGAAGATGAAGCTTTAATTGCCAAATTAAGGCGCGATAGGGAAGAAGGGAAAATCACCTGGAAAACAACGGGCGTGTATGTTGAATATGCTCCTATGTTAAAAGGGGAGTTTGTAAACATCCGCAAATCATTAAACCTGACGCAATACAAACTCTCCCAGGTTATCAGCACAACCTCTCGGGCCATCCAGTCCTATGAACAGGGCATCGCATCTGTTCCGGGCCCAGTTGCCCGTATGATGCGTCTTATGAAAGAAAACGCACTTTATAGGGCTATCATGCTCCATGATATCATGAGTTTTAAGAAAGACAATCCGGATATTAAAGCCATTACAAAGGAATTTAATAATATTCTGAAAATGTCCGCAGAACTTAAAACATTGCAGGATAAACTGAAAACGACAATTGAACAAGTTGAAAAACATCTTGGTAAAACCATATCAAACATGGCGGCTTAAAAAGGCTTCTCAATGAAAAGAAAGAATAACATTTCGTCAGATATCACTAACTTTCCTCTTTCAAAGAAAACCTACAAAATTATTATTGAATCCTTGAGAAATATGAAAAAAGGGAAGGTAAGCAGGACTTATAACCCAAAAGAATTAGCCGAAATCTCGGACGCTGCTGAAAGACCCCCAAAATAATTAAAGCAAGGGACACGAGATATTCTGACACCCCCAACACCCCAGCCGTTTCTGACCTTTCTCTTTCTTTATTGTCTTCTTGGCTATTCACCCTTTTTAAAATCAACGGCTCCTGGTTTTAGACCTTAGGGCTGTTTGTTGAAGAAAAGGCAGTTCGCTTTCTTTTCAATTTATCGCCAAGCCCTTTTCCGTAATCTTAAAAAGCGTTTGTTCGCGGTGGTAAAAACTCCGACACCTTGTTACCTAATTCCCGCCTTTTGGCCTTAAAGCATCTATTTTGACTTTCCTTTTCTCCGGTAATAATCATTTTCCCGCGACCTTCCATACTCTTATCCATCCAATGCTCCCATAAGAAAAGCGACAGCTCTTAAGCATTCCGGTTCAAAAAGGGGAGGAGCTACACATGGTTAAATGTTTGTGCTTTTCAGACCTCCTATAATTCCGGGTTTTAATACTTGGTTTTGTTTGGATTGTCATTCTCTTTTGGGCCTAAAATGTAACAGGTCTTTTCGTTCCGCAAGACCTTAAAAAATGTTTCCCCGCGCTTATTTGCCGAGGTCGTCAGGGGCGACGGGCGCTCCCTTCCTAAACATTTTTTGCGGCCGCTCAAGGATTCGCGGACATCTTGCTCTACCGCCCTGTTATCATTTGGCCGTCAGAGATGACAAAAACAAAACCAACAAAACCCAAACAGGAGGTCTTTATGACAATCACCAACATCAACCTGAGCATGAACCGGAACGCTCAGAGCAAACGCGTCGCTTTCGGGAGCATTGAGCTGGACAAGGTTCTCGTGGTCACGGGAATCTCGGTCTTCACCGGAGAAAAGGGCAAATTCGTCAAGATGCCCCAGGCCACCAAAGCCGGCGGCAAGTACCAGGACGTCGTTTTCCCGACCACCGCGGAACTCCGCAAGGAGATTACGGATCAGGTCCTGGCGAAGTTCGATAGCCTGAAAAGCAGCACGAACTAACCTTCAACAAACAGCCCGAAGGCCTTACACATAAGGCCTTCGGGCCGTTTACCTAAAAAGGAAACAATTATATGGCCAATGAAAAAGAAACCATCAAAAAGATAAAAGAGATAATACCCACCCATGTGGTCTTTGAAGGTCCTTTCGAGACCACAGACCGCTTGGAGCGTCCTTACGCCTACTGGCTCGTATCCATCCGCAATGTCTTCAACCTTGATATCAAGTCCATTGAATTTCGAAGCGTTGAATGCGCTGAAGAATACGCCAATCACACGGCTTTCAACCTTGGTGTTGAACTTCATAACGAAGCTTCAGCCCTTGAAGACTACCGTTAATACGGGGAATCCCGTTGAAATGGTGCGAAATTTCGCACCATTTCCTTTTCATCCTTCAAAACAAAAGAAGAAAGGAACGTAACATGAGTTCAATGACCTCAGAAGAAACCGCAATCAAAGACAATGTTCTGGCTGCTGCCACCGGAGCACAACGAAAATCCTATGACCTTGTTGTCGCAAACCAGGGATGCGAACCTGACCTGGTCCGGACTATGCTTTTTGGTAACGGTTGCATTATCCTCAAATTTACGCATATCACCATCGGCATTGAAACCGATGGATACGCCCATTCTTGAGGCTTGAAAACAATTAAACCATGAAAGAAATCTCAATATGAAAATTGAACTGATTGGTATGACTCAGCAGAAGTGGGATAGTCTATCCAGAGAAGAGAAAGAACGTGTCCGGGATTATTCAGGCCTTACACCTCAGCTTAAAGGCCTTGAAGGATATCGCGTGGAAGCAATCACGACCTACTCCGAGAAGCGCCGTTTTATCGTTGGCCGGTCCACCGGATGGATACCCTGTCATCTTGAAATTTCAAGACGCAGTGCATTGGGTGGTCCGAGTGCTGAAAAAGAATACAAAACCATCAAAAGGCTTTATAACATATGCGGGAAAAACTAATCATGTCTTTGGCTGACATCTACGTCCCCTTTTTTGCACGGTTATTTTTCCGCTTAAAATTTAAGCCCTCAAATCACGCAAATCCAAAAAGAAAATGCTCCCGATTACGGGACTAGGAGGGGCGACTGTGCGCACCCTCCCTGCATTTTCTTTATTGGCCGCTTCCAGAGCCAAGCGGTTCATTTGCGTCAAAAAGGGCTTATACCACTCGCGTAAAAAATAACCTAAAAAGAAGGACTTGAAAATGTCAGTCACAGAAACCAGAATCCGGTTCAACGAAGATGCTTCGGTACTCGCGGAGGCCGATGTCACCCTGGATTACTCGGTCGTAATTCGTGGTTTTTCCATCCGCAGGAATGCTAAGGGATGCCTGTATGTGAACTTCCCTCAGTATAAAAACTCCGATGGGCGTATGTCCGACATTGTTTACTCGGCTTGCCCCATCGTTCGAAGCCTTATCACCAATTTCATCATCAAGGACTTTGAAAGGCTCCTCGAAACCGTGAAAGTGTAAATCTTGCGGGGGAAAGGCCTTCGATGAAGGTCTTTTCCCCTTAATGTATCAAACCTATTCAGAAGGAACGAACAAATGGGACACGAACTAACCAAAAATCAGAACGGGCAGCATGAATTCATGTACTGCGGCAAAGAACCCTGGCATGGCCTTGGCCAGCGGCTTAACGGTCCTGCAACAAGCGTTGAAGCCATTGATGCGGCGAACCTGGCCTGGTCCGTCAGCAAGCGCGAAATGATGACGCTTGACGGCATCGACTGCAAAGGCTATTCCGCTGTTGTCCGTGACGACAATAACAAGCTTCTTTCCATCATGAAAGACAGCTATCAGCCCATCCAGAACATCGAGGCTTTTGCCTTCTTTGATTCTGTTGTCGGAACAGGGGAGGCGGTTTACGAAACCGCGGGCTCCATCTACGAAGGGCGCAGGGTCTTCCTCGTGGCAAAGCTTCCTTCGTCATTTTTTGCCACGGCGGACGACCGCATTGACCAATACCTTACCCTCATGAACACCCATGACGGGTCCAGCGCCCTTCGGATGTATTTCACACCGATAAGGGTTGTTTGTAAAAACACGTTGATGGCCTCTCTCTCAAGGATGAAAGATTGCGTTTCCATTCAGCACACCGGCGATATCGCCACAAAGATAAAAGAGGCCCAGGACTCCCTTGGGATTGCTAAGAAATACTTCATGTCCTTCCAGGAAATTGTTGAAAAGCTCGTTCAAAAGCAAATGGACGCCAAACTCGTTGACGAATTCCTGAAAGACCTCTTCAAGCCCGCGGCCAACCTTAACAAGGCCCAGAAGGATGAAGTTTCCAAGCAAGCTCAGAAGAAAATCTCACAGGTCAAAGCCAACTTTGATTACGACCCGAAGAATAACCTTCCCGGTATTCAGGGGACCCTGTGGGGATTCTGGAACGCTATCGCGCAATTCGCTGACCATGAATGCCGGAGTGTCGGAGGCAATGCCGACAACCGTATGACCAGCATCATGCAGGGGTATTCGGCGGATCTGAAACAGACTTCTTTGGAAAAGATTATGTCTTTGGTCTAATTACTCCGGCTTCTTTTTTAGGTTAAAAGCCTTTGGATAAGGGAAACCTGTCTGAAGGCTTTTTCTTTTTGGCAATTCATTTCTTATGAATAAATCCCCACCTTAGAATACCCCCCACCACCCATACAACGGAATCGTTCTTTAGAACACGATCGGCCTAAAAGTCCGGGCCGATCATCCGGCCATTCGATAGCTTATAAATCTACCTTACTCATGGCCTCCATTCCGTTGTATACCCCTATTTATTAAAACACAATCGGGGTTTTCCTGGGCCAACCCCGTACCCCAGGGCTGCACGTAGACGCTCCCGCGAGTCGCGTGACGAGGCCCGTTTTAGGCGCTCTTGACGGCTTTGTAAAAGGGCCTCTAAATCATTCTCAGAACATCCGGACCGGCCCGCACCTGCGGGCCAGGGCAGAGGCAAAACTCGCCCATTCATCATGGGTTCCTCCTGCCCCTGGCGGAAATTTGAGTATTGTATTTTCACCCCTGCTTTTTTGGTGTTTCCCTTGCAAGGGGTTTTATAAATCGCCTTATCCAATTACGCTTCAAGTGGTATTTCCTGTTCGCATACCTCAAATCATAAGTCACCTTAAGCCCTGGGTGGCATCATGGCAACAGGTAACAGCTTTTTCTTTTAAAGGCTTGCAATTCTTCTTTTGCATTCGTGGACAACATCTTTATCGGCAGTCCTTTTTTAAAACGGGTTTGTTTTATATCGCCTCCCCAAAGCCGCTAATGTCCCTGTTCGCTTAGACAAGACCTTAAAAATAATGTTGCCGCGCTTTGCCGGCATCGTCAGGGGCGGCTTTGCGCTCCCATCCTACATTATTTTTGCGGCCGCTGGACAGCGGACATCTTGCACGCCGGGACATTATCCAAGGGGCGTATCTAAAACAACCCTAAAAAAGGATCCTCAAGATGAAAAAGACCACGCAAAAGAAGAACCGCAACATCACCAGAACAAGCTGCCCCCTGTGCCATTCAAAGATGCGGGCTGACGGTGACAACAATCTCGAATGCGAACAGTGCAACCACGTTGAATACCGCGGATAAGGCGAAATAAAAAACAAACCCCTTGCAAGGGAAACCCCCTTGCAGGGGGTTTTTACGTTTTTAACGTGTATAAGAGGGGAGAAGCACCGGACAAAGACATCACGAGGCCCGTTTTAGTCGCTCTTGATGGCTTTGTAAAAGGGCCTCTAAACCATTAAAGACAACCATCGGGGCATTCCTGGTCCATCCCCGTACCCCAGGCCACATCTTAGACGCTCCCGCGAGTCACGTGACGGGGTCCGTTCGAGTCGCTACTTACGGCTTTGTCGCAACGGCCCCTGGGCTAACAACCATTTGACACTAATTTCCGGTATATTTCAATTGAAGCGGATTGCGCGTTTGCCCGAACGCCGTTTACCTCGTCAAAATGCTTTTCCAGCAGGGAAACAATGGCTGAATCCAGCACCGCATTTGCGGCCATGCCTTTTAAAACCTTCATGGTTTCCGCGCCCGTCATTCCTTTTCTGTAAGGGCGGTCTTCCGTGACCGCTGTAAAAACATCGGCCACGCACATGATACGGGAGCCGAGTGAAAGGTCTTTTTCCTTGTGGTGGAACGGATATCCGCTTCCATTCAAACGTTCGTGATGGAAGGCGCCCCAGGTATTGATGGTGTCAAAATCCTCTACCGTATCAAGAATCCTATAGGTATGAAAGGTATGGCTGCGGATGATATTGAATTCATCGGCATCCAAGCTGCCTGGTTTCTCCAGGATTTCCCTTGAGACGGCGAGTTTCCCGAGGTCGTGCAGATACCCTGCTATTTTCATCATCCTGCACTCCCTATCCGAAAAGCCCGAAAGCTTGGCCAGAATTTCGCCCGTTGCCGCTACTCCACTGGAATGTGTGGCTGTAAAAGAGCTTCTAAAATCGATTATCTTGGAAAACAACATGGCAAGGTCATTGAGCTGGCCCAAATCCATGACAATGGTCTTGGTCCTGGCTTTCCTTCTTAAAAGCCGGTAAACGGTATCGGAGACGGCATCGAGCCAGAAATATTCCTTTTTAGAAAGGCCCATGAAGGCTTCCACGACATCGGGCTTGAACATTTTCCCGGATTGGGCTTTGATGGTTTCGGTTATCCCTTTGACCTGTCCCAGTATTTCCCGGTTTTTGTCAATAAGGACTGCCACCCTATCCGCAAGATGCAGGATGTGGCTCTCAAGCGGGATTTCTTTGCCGTCCTGTTCCGCGCCTTTGCCTTCATTCCAAAACGTATGATGGAAGCGGATTATGGGCGAGAGGTATGAGAGAGGGTTGAAAAGTTCAAGCAGGTCGCTTCCGAACCGGGTATGCTTTTCCACATTATTCACGTCGAATTGCAGGGTGTCGATTCTTTCCTCAAGGGAAAGAGCGCCGATATCATGCAACGCCCCCGCGAGTATGAGGTCTTTCTGCCGTCCCAATGAAAAGCCCATTTCTTCGCCTACGCACGAGGCGATATACGCGACCTGCTTGTGATGGTTCACCAATGCCGGACTTACTAAATCCATGGAATCGGACAAGCAAATCACAAGGTCGAATAATGGAACTTGCGGTTCTTTTATCATTTCTGTTCGCCTTTCTTCAGCATTTCCTTGATGGTTTTCAAGAGAGTTTCTGGACTATACGGTTTTTGCAGAAAATGGAAGTTTGCTTTCCGTATGATTTCCCAGTTTAATTTATCATCCGAATAACCGCTTGTGAAAATAACCGGGAATTTCCCTCTTCTTTTTAGCAGATTATCAATGAGCTTTGGCCCGGAATAATCAGGCAGGATGACATCACTTACGATTATTCTTATTTTTCCCTTATTGTCCTCAAAAAGCTGTTCCGCCTGCCATGCATTGGCGGCAATAAGCGGTTTATAGCCATTTAAATTCAAAATATCATGGATAAGTTCCTGAAGCGCTTTATGGTCCTCCACTACCAGGACGCATTCGCCGTTTCCTTTCAGCGTTTCTAAAAGGACCTTTTCATGGACACGGGATTCCGCTTTTATAGCAGTGCTTGGGAAATAAGCCTTGAAGGTTGTCCCGTTTCCTACTTCGCTGAAAACGTTAATCCATCCTTGATGCTGTTTGACGATTCCATAAACAACCGAAAGTCCCAGGCCGGTCCCTTTACCCACACCCTTGGTCGTGAAAAAAGGCTCAAAGATGCGTTGCATGGTCTCCTGGCTCATGCCCGTTCCATTATCCGAAACCGACAGGCACACAAATTGTCCGATACGCGCATACTTGAATGTTTTGCAATACTCTTCGTCAATGTGAATATTTTCGGTCTTTATGATGATTCTACCGCCTTGTTGTGGCATTGCGTCCCGTGCGTTCACGGATAAGTTCATTATTACCTGCTCAAGTGTCCCCGCGTCCCCGCGCATGGTCCAAATGTCCGGCTCAAGCTCGCTTTCTATGGAAAAATCCTCGCCGATAAGCCGGGTCAGCATTTTAAGTAGGTTGTTTATGGTTTCATTCAATGTCAGCGACCTAAACTCCATGGATTGTTTTCGGCTGAAAAGAAGAAGTTGGCGTATAATGTCCGCCGCTCGGGTTGCGGATATGGAGATTTGTTGCAGGTCGTTGAATAGAGGGTCTGATTCCCTCATTTTGTTTATGGCCAAACTCGAATACCCCAGGACCACACTCAACATGTTATTCATATCATGCGCGACGCCGCCCGCCAGAAGGCCGATGGCCTCCATCTTTTGGGCTTGCAGGAGTTGTTCCGACACCTTGAGGATTTTTTCCTCCGCAAGCAGTTTGTCGGTTATGTCCTTCCAGATTCCCACGAATTCAACCGGTTTTCCTTTTTCATCTATTACGGGAAAAATAACCCCCTCTTCCGTATAGTGTGCGCCGTCATTCTTTTTGTTGATTATCTGTCCACGCCAGAATTGCCCGCTTATAAGAGTCTGCCACATATTCCGGTAAAACAAGGCGTCGTGTTTGCCGCTCTTGAGGATATTAGGATTCTTGCCAACGGCCTCGCTTAATGTGTAGCCAGTGGTTTTTTCAAAGGCGGGGTTCACATAGGTAATCTTCCCATCCAGGTCGGTTATTATGATGCTGTCCGGGACCTGCGCTGCGAAGTTAGTGAATTTGGACTGCGTAAACGACATTATGTTACTGTGGCAGCGCATAAAATAAAAGGCCGCGAGGGATATAGCGGTGCTGTCAAGTAAGGTTCCCAAAAGAGGCGACAGCGCCACATAGTCCAGAACAATCATGATAAAAAATTCGACAACAAACACTAGCAGTACAATTTTTAGCAGTATTAGCTTTGTGTTTTTCATGGTTTTCATGTCAGTTTTTGCGGCCTTTTAAGAGGCACTTGTCCGGGTTCGACGGCTTCCACGAAACCAGCGTGCATCTGGATAAAAATGGGGGCCGTCCAAAGTTTCCTGTATCCCCGTTCGTCCTGAAGGATTCGTCAGGTTCATTGTATCTTCTTCCATACTTTTATTGCTGTTTTCCAGCCAGCACAATTAATCGGCCATCACGCCTATTTTGCTCAAACATTTTCCCCTCGTATAAAGCCGGGCTATGTAAACGCCGGCAGACTTGGGCTGAAAAGAATATTTTTCAGCAGAGTCGCTGTTCCCCTGACCCAGCATACGAATCAACCGGCCCTGGACATCATAAATTGCAAGTTGAAACGATGAAGGCGAGGCAACGGTTATTTCGAACCGGTTTTCCGAACGCTGAAGTCCAAGGAAGGGTTTAATCTTAACCTGGATTTTTCCGGCCTTTTCCGTTCCGACCGCAGACTGGAGAGTCCAGGCGATACTATCGGTCATTATTGAACTGGGTATGACAAAGGCGTTAAAACCAGCGGAATCCATGCCGGTAACCGAATATTTAAAATTCGAAACATCGCGGAAGCGACATTTGATTTCACGCGGGGATTGATAAGCTTTCGTTTCCGGGCTCAATATATAGGAAAACCCGTTTGCGCCCGTAATTTCACGACCATCAAGGTACCATTTTGCACTGTAGCTTAAATTCAGCCTATGGTCCATTTTAACGGAAAAAGTATCGGAACATGAACGAAGGACCGGTGTTTGACTGGTTGGGGAAAAGGCGTCATACAGTTTTACTTCTTGATGGAGACGTAAAATAATGCTTTCTATATCTTGCACTTTAAAGACCGAGAGCCGTGAATCAAGGTTGCCGAGAAGTTGGCCGAATTTATTGGGTCCAGTCTTTTGCAAGGGGACTCTAAAACCGATGGCGGTTGTATTATCGGTCAATTTATAACCGTCAACTACAGACGCAAAGGAGTTAGCGATTAATAGCGCAAAACTATTTTTCGATTGAAAACTCCAATCCTGAAAGAACATTCTGAGTGTGTCTCCAAATAAACTAGTGTCTGTGGCCAGCGTGCCGATTGCGGTGGCGCAAGTATTAAAAGAGTTTTCAATATAGTATTGTCCAAAATCATCTGAAATACCGGAATCGGGTGAAATCGTATTGAGACGGTAGATGTTGAAAAGGTTCTTATATGTTTTGAACGGTTGGCCGGAGAAGATAGCATTTATCAAAGTATCCGTACAGTGTTTATAAAACTCTTGATGGTTAATTGTAAATCCATCGCCAGCAATAATTAAGCGAATGCGGTTTGAGTCCGGACCTGTTATCTGTAATGGCGAAAGTGATGCCGTCCAGGCGAAGCCCGCCAATAATAATAATGGAAAAACGGTTAATTTTGTCATTTTTTGAACCACCTTAAAAAAAGGCCGTAAAACACGCAATAAAGGGTAAAGAGGTAACGGGGTAAGTATAGCATAAATTCAAGTGTTTGTCAATAGGAAATAAAACTAATATTATCATGGCAAAACATACATTATTTGCGTTATTGCTGTTTTAACGATATTTTTGCAGTTAAAAGTTACGCATCTCAAAACGTTCGTTTGAACACTTCACGACCGAGTTTGTGTCAACGGCCTCTAAGCATTCAAGGTAACTATTGGGGCATATCCTGAACCATCCCACGTACCCCAGACCACATTTTAGACGCTCCCGTGTCGCGTGACGGGTCCGTTCTATACCGGCGGTGACATCATCAAGGGCAGGGGCCAAAACTCGCCCGTTCAGCATAGGCTCCTCTTGGCCCTGGCGGAAAGGCCAGACTTATAGGAGGGCCAGATAAAGAGCGCCTGCCAAGCGCCATTTGCAAGGAAAACCGCCTTTCAGGGGGTTGTTCACGTTGAAAACGTGTATAAGAGGGGAGAAGCACCGGACAAAGACATCACAAGGGCCGTTTTAGTCGCTCTTGGCGGCTTTGTAAAAGGGCCCCGAAACCATTAAAGGCCACCATCGGGGTATTCCTGGTCCATCCCCGTACTCCAGGCCGTATTTTAGACGCTCCCGTGAGTCGTGGCGAACAGTTGTGATAGTATGTTACGTTCTCAGAAACGGTGGGGTGTTTTTCTTTTTTGTTGTGCTAATGTGAATGATAATATCATCTTTGAGCAAGAGGACTTATGGAAACCACAACCGACAATCTGAATATGAAAACGCATGTTGTAAAGCCCCCCCCCCCCGTTTGCTAATAGTCAAGTAATAGTATTCTCATCACTTATTCGTCTTCTCGACTTTCCATTTAGAATGCCTTTTTTAAAAGGCATTCTATGAAAGATATCCTGGGAATGACGATTATGGTGGTTGACGATGATGAAGACATACTCTTCATTGTCAAGAACTTCTTGAATGATGAAGGTTTTTCCAATGTTGTTACCGTTACTTCTGGAAAGATAGCGATTAAAGCTTTGAATGAATTGAAAGTTGATATAATTCTTCTCGACATTGAAATGCCGGATATGAACGGCTACGAGGTTTGCAGAGCCATAAAGTCACGGGCCGATTTAGGTAATATTCCCATCATGTTTTTCTCGGGTAAAAATGACAACCAGACCTTGCTTGAATGTTTCAGGGCGGGAGGTTTTGCTTTTATGGCAAAACCATTCACCGCATCTGAAATTACCAAAAAAATAAAAGCATACTTAACCTTGAATTATGATTGCATAGTTTTCCAAAGAGCATAGTTTGTCTTTGAAGGAGGGTAATTTATGACTGAAACCGATTGCCTCTTCAACATAAAAGCCCGTTGTTGTTGTGCCCGGTCAGAAAATCGAATGAAAACCTGCCCCTTTACGGATAAGGAGAAATGCAAGTATTTTAAGGCTGTTGAGGAGAATTCAGGAAACGGAATAAACGGACGGTAAGACTAAAAAAGGGCCATATTTTCTCGAAACATTATTTTCCAAGTCCTGTGATACTTATTCACCATCTTTACCAGGGCGGGAGAGGGACGGCGACTGCACCGGGCAACTTCATTTTATTCTTATTACCTCCGCGATAAGTTTTGACAGTTGCATGAATTCGTAGGGTTTCTGTATAAAACCCTTTGCGCCGCTATCCAGCATCTTTTGTACTTCGGTGTTAATGCCGAATCCGGAAGAGATAATAACAGGGATGGAAGGCGCGATATTTCTTAATTCCATAAAACAATCGTAGCCGCCGAGTTTTGGCATGATTAGGTCCAGGATGACAAGGTCCACCTTTTCTGAATTTTCCTTGAAATACCGTACCCCTTCTTCGCCATCCGCGCAACAGGTCACGGAATATTCCAGAGAAGTCAGGAAATTAGTGATCAGAGTCCGGATGCCCGGTTCATCCTCCACCAGCAGGATATGGCCATGGCCTTTTACAAGCACGCTTTCCTCTTCTTTGAAATCCGTTTTCTTTTCCTGTGAAAGGGGCAAGCGGATTTTAAAGATGGAACCATGCCCCTTTTCGCTGTACACATGGACATGCCCGTTCATTTGTTTGGTGAATCCAAAGACGCTGGGCAGGCCCAGGCCTGTGCCCTTCCCGACTTCCTTTGTCGTGAAAAAAGGCTCGAAAATATGCGACTGCGTCTCTTTGTCCATACCGATGCCCGTGTCACGGACCGTGATTTCCGCATAGTCGCCGGGCGGGCACTTGAAAGTCAGTTGGCTGCAATCCGCTTCGCTTAAACGGACCCCGCCGGCAGTCAGGACCAGTTGTCCGCCCTGGGGCATGGCGTCGCGCGCATTAATACACAGATTGAGTATGGCGTTCTCCAATTGGGCCGTCTCAGTCTTAACCCATAATGGTTCGGCGCATGTTTTTACCACAATGGCGATCCTTTTATCAATCGAATGTTTAAGGATGGAGACAATATTGGTAATGGCTTCCCGGACATCCGACAGCGAAATGATGTATTGTCTTTTCCGGGCAAAGCTTAAAAGCTGTTGCGTCAGCGTCCCCCCTTTGAGCGCTATATCGATGACATGCTGCGCATAGGCCTGGATTGATTTGTCGCCGCACTCCCTTTTTATCAGCTCGCAGTTTCCGACAATGCCTAACAGCAAGTTGTTGAAATCATGCGCCACCCCGCCCGCCAATTGGCCTATGGCCTCCATTTTCCGGCCCTGCAGGAGCTGTTCTTCGAGCAGTAGCCGTTCTTCTTCAGCCTTTTTGCTCTTGGTAATATCATTGATTACCCCGTCATAAGATATGAGGACCCCTTCGGCGTCAAACTTCAGGATGGGAGTATCGCACACCCAGAGAATTATACCGTCCTTTCGGACGATATGGTGTTCGATGGCCGGCATTTTCTTTCCGGCAAGGATGTTCCTGGTGTGTTCGAGTATCCGGCCGTGCTCCTGTTTTGGAATCATGTTAAACCAAAGATAGGGATTGGCCGCGAACTCTTCCGCCACGTATCCTGTCACTACCTTGCACGTCGGGCTGTGTATTGTTTTTACGGCCAGTCCGTTCCGGATTTGCACAGTGTAAAAGTAGTCGCTTAATTCCTCGGTTATCCGATGGTACCGTTCCTCACTTTCCCGCAGGGCCTCTTCGTTTTTATTGCGCTCGGTGATGTCGCGCTCGGTAGAGGCGATGCCAACAGGTTTTCCGGAATCATCCACCAGTTTTGTGACGGTCATCCAGATATCGAGAATGCGGCCGTCTTTGGTCACCCGCTGGGTCTCAAGCGAGGTTATCTTTTCGCCCGCTATCAGCCGGCGGGTAAAATCCTTCTGCTCTTCCGCTCTGTCAGGAGGTGTAAGGAGCCATATGTTTTTCTGCAGCGCCTCTTCCTCGCTATAGCCATACATCAGTTCGGCGCCGCGGTTCCAGGCGGTGATCCGTCCTTTAAAATCCTGTATTGTGATCGCGTCGTTTGAGTCTCTCACCACCGTCGCCATGCGTCTTATATTTGCTTCCTCCTTCTTTCGTCCGGAGATTTCGCGATCGTTTGCAGGCGCGGTTTTCATAGGGTTTTTCATTCCACATCCTCCACTTTTGTAGTACAACTTAAACAATCGTAACGATTGGTCCCCCGTGCTCGCAGAATCCGTTTGATGCAATTATCACGGATTTTAATAGAAAGGCGGGAATGTAATGGGAATACTATAGCTTGACAAGCTATATTGCGGGGGGGGGGGGGGGGGGCTTTACAACGTGCGTTTTCATATTATTACTATCGTTTGTTATCACTATTCGGCCGTTTGGCACGCCGCTATCTACAATCTTTGAGTATGTTCTCATGTTTTTTCAGTTTATTATGCAAAGTAGTCCGTGGTATTCTAAGGTCTTTTGCGGCACCAGATATATTGTAGTTGTTATCTTTTAAAGCTTTGTCAATTTGGTTCTTTTCTTGATTTAGTAATTGCTCTTTTAGCGTTATTTCTTTTTCTATAAAATCATGGGGGCCTTGATTCAAATATAGTCTCCAATCCTGATTTAGGCTGTGTGCAAAGACTATTTTTTGCAATTCCGAATCAAGTTCGCGGATATTGCCCGGCCAAGTTCTCTTTATAAAATTAATTCTTAATTCTTCCGTAACCTCAAAGTTCGTAGCATATTTATTATTGTAAAATGAAATAAAATACTCCATAAATTGCATAAGAGCTTTCTTACTATCCCGCAAAGAAGGCATTATTATTTCTATTTGTTTTATGCGATAATAAAGGTCATCCTTAAAACGACCTTTTTCCACCTCTTCGCGAAGATTTTTGTTTGTTGCGGTAATAAGCATGAAATCAACGTCAATTTCCTTCGTACTTCCAATTCGACATATCCTTCTTTCTTGAAGAAGCCGCAAGTATTTGCTCTGAACCTCCAGGGAAGCGTTATGGATTTCGTCTAAGAATAATATTCCATTATTGGCTAACTCCACCTTTCCTGGTTTGCTGGTAATGGCGCCCGTAAAAGCACCTTTCTCGAACCCGAACAATTCAGATTCAATGAGCGTGGAAGGAATAGCCCCGCAATCAATGGCGGCAAAAGGTTTTTCAGGGCATATTTTCTCATGGACAAGGCTGATGAGGACGCCTTTCCCCGAACCCGATTCTCCGGAAATCATCAATGACAAATTGCCTTTCATCGCAATCTCAGCTTGCTGATAGGCATGCTTGTATTCCGGCAATTCCGGAATAAACATTTTCCGATTGAGGTATTTAATTTGGGCCGCTTGAGCCGCATTAATCAATTTATAGCTGTTTGCGTCCAGCAATATCCTAATTTTGTTAAGCAAGACCTCTTTGTCTTTGTAAAACTTGGTTTTTAAGACATAATCCTTTGCTCCGTGTTTTATTACCTCCGCGGCAGTTTCAGGATCGCTGTCTTGGGTTATGATTATGACTGGAATGTCATTGTTTTTATGGACTATCTCATCGAGCAGGGACGTATCAGTACAATCCGGCAGACTAAGATCCAGAAGTATTAAATCGACGGCATTGCTTTGAAGCACCGCCAGACAATCTTTCCGGTTTGCGGCCAAGAGGCAATGAAAAGCAGGCGATAGTGCCCGCTTAATATTTCCCTGACATATAAGGTTATCCTCAACGATTAGAATTTGTTTCATGCTCTTAATCCTTTACAGGCAAAAGAAGTTTAATGGTAGTTCCTTCGTTCAACGTGCTTTCAATTTCCATCTTGCCCTTATGCTTTGTCATTATTTTTTGGCATAAAGAAAGACCGATCCCGGAGGACATATATTTATTCCCTTTATGGCGAAACCACGTTGAAAATATTTGATCTAATTTATCCTTCGATATTCCAATACCATTATCTTTCAAACAAATGCAAAGTTCCGGGCCCCTCAAGTAACAGGAAATAACAACTTCTGTTTTTGCATCCGAATATTTTATTGAATTTTCCAATAGGTTAATGAAAACCGTCCTTAATAGCGATTCGTCCCCCAAAACAAGCACGTCCGCCGATATGTTGTTTTGGATGAGAACATCCTTTTCTTTTATTCTACTCTTATTCGATAGAATAGCTTGCTCAACAATTGAGCAAAGAGGCAGCAACCGCTTTTCAACCTCATGGATTTTATCAAGCATCTCAAAAGTTAAATGCTTTCTGCTAAAGGTGTGAAGTTTTGTAATTTCATAAATAAATTCTTTTAGGCGCTTCCTTTCTTCATCTGGGATAGCGGAACTTGCCACCAAATCATTAATGCTATACTCCAGTCCTTCCGAAGTGTTTTTTAATTCGTGGATTATCTCATTAGCGACATCCTTTGCTCTTTTTACCATTGACATTTTATAAAGCGCCGACTCAACAGCTTCTCCTATCTCCTGGATAAACTGGGCATCCTCATGGTTATACGGTTTATAATTTATTTTGCGTTTAAAGCACAAAAGACCAAACAGATTGCCTTGAGCTGTTAATTTAATGGCATACTCAATTTCGTTTTCAACAATAAAGCCCGCAACATCATCATATTCCTTCAAAATGTTTTTGCCGACCATTTTATCAAAGGCGTTTAACCATTCAATTTTATTCGCGGGCACAGCTATGATTAATTTTGATTGTGTAAACCATCCGGTAAAAATGTCATTATTTTCTTTTGTCAGAATAAGTATATCTGAAGAATAGATTGACTTTTTTACTGTTTGGTAGGTCTGTTCTTGTAAATCATAAACATTATCAACATGATTAAGGTTTCTTTTCAAAAACAAGGCCTCTTGGCCCAAAAAATCGTTCTTCCTAAAGCAAAACGCCTTTATTTTCGGGAAAATGTATTTATCCATCAGGCTGAAATAAGCAATCGCGAGGCATCCCCATATTGTTATTAACATGGCTGAGGTCTGATAGTGGGATAAAAACAAATATGGAATTAAAACCAGAGGAAGAAGGAAAAGCAGAAATGATATAAACCAAAAAACCGTGTAATGGATGACCGTTCTTATATTGAAAGCATTATATTTGACAATGGCGTAAGAAACCGAGAAGAATATTATAAGAATCCCATTCTCGTATCCGCGTATTTCAATATGAAAATAGGTCAGGATCATTCCTAAAAATATTAAGAAGCCCCCAAGCAGTAGACCGAACCGCATGACACGTAATTGCTTCTTAAAAACATTGTTGTCTGTCTTTTTTAATTTATAAAGGATAACGCAAAAAGACAGAATAAAAGAGACCAAAGTGTAAATGCAATAGGGAATGTAATGAATGGTTCTGGTAAGATATAGGAAACCATCCTGAGTGACGTAACCTTGTAACAAATACATTCGGTTGACCGCAATAATAGCGAAATATAACGCAGGAAGATAAAGGGGGATTAAAATCCATTTACGTTTATCTTTATTCAAAATATCAAACGGAAATACAAGGACAAAATGTCCGAATAAGGCGGGAACTACACTTCCAAATAAGGGGTAGACGATTTCACAGAATGCCGACAAGAAGCGAAAATAATAGCCGATAAGATGATAGAAGGAATTAAAAGTGGTGGAGAGCCCGCTGAATAGTGTCATTAAGAAAAAAATCCGGTTTCTTTTATCGTTAGGTTGGCTTTGAAGCGTAAATATCCCCATCAGGATTGTTATTATCCCGACAAAAAGCGTGTAATGAATCAATATAACGGGGAATTTCATTGGTCAAAATGTTTGAGGATTAACGAGGGGACTTTATTTTCGCGGAAATAACCTTCATGGTATGCCTTCACATAAACTTGTTCAACGGAAGGAGAGCCTAAATTGATTGGAAAATCGGCGGAAGAAGCAGTAACGGTTCCATCCCCCTGGCTAAAGGAGTCGCCGGGTATCAAACCAAACTGTTCGTATTCTATTTTCTTTAAAATGATGCGTGACCTTTGAACATTCCAGAAATATTTATCGTACGTCGGAATACCATTACCCACCAAATTCAATATCTTGCAAGAACTTGGCATTTTCGTTTCGGGGGTTTGGTTTATTCGTTCAAAAAAAGCTTGGCCTGCTTTTAATTTATCCTCAATAAAGGATAAAAAATGTTTTACTTGTTCAACCGATGCGTATCGAAATGGACCCATTCCATATTTTATCCAATTATAGGCGGAATATAGATCAACGGGGTTGACTAAATGGTCTTTATCGACAAGAAAAACATGTTTTGAATGCGATTCGGGCAATAATTCATAGGCAACAGGGAAGGAAGACGTTACTCGGGGATTGAGTAATTTCTTATTGAATCCCACTTTGCTTCCAAGGTGTATATCCCTAAAGGCTTTTAATGTCCCTTTAAAGGGAGTACCACAAAAAACAGCCTTATCAATTAAGGAAGCCCCACTCCAGGTTTCTGTGGCGCAGGGAATCGGACTGTCCCCGTATCGCAAAAGATAAAACAGTATCAAACCACCCATGCTATGGCCTATAACATTCACCTGGGAGAATCCTTTTTCCTTTAAAGAAATAACCAATTGTTTCAAAGGAACGAGTTGCGAGAATAGGTCGCTTCTCCAATCATAGGCAAATGGGATAACAACCACCCCATTCTTTTTAAGCGTATTTATAAGATTATGATAAATTTTAACCTCATAAATGCGGGGAATAACAACAAAACGATCGAACAGCCCATCCGCCTCAAAAAAACCTCCTGAGTTATACCTTAAATCTGATTGTCCAAAAAACAATTCTTTGTGACTAAGCCAAATTCTCTTTCCGCTTTCTTTTTCCTTAAGAAAACTTCCCTTATAGCCCGGTATGATAATTACCGCTTTCATGCTTTCCTCCAAAAAGATGACCGGATTTGGTCACTATGCGTCCAAATATGGTCACCAATATAAGAAGAGCTTCTTAAGTTAATCAAGTATCGTGTTGAATTGTAACGGAATATAGTGTGAAGAGTAATTCGGCACTATTCATGCTTAACAGGAAAGTTAAGGATTTTAAAATGGTATTATGACATTGTGAGCGTTTTACGAAGCACTGCCTTTCATTTATTCTTTTGTATAAGCCTCTTTCTCCTTTCGGGCAGTTATGGCGAACCAAGCATTTCACCTATTATCAACGACCAATATGAAAATAAACCTATCGGTTTTGAAGAATGTGACCATGACGTTGATAAACTTCATGAATATGTCAGGGTCGTTAAATATTCCCTTAGTTTTGCTCCCTGTGGTCGTCTTTATCCTAATCGAAGCGATAAAGGTGCCTGGACTGGCGGCAATCTTTCTTATGCTCGTGATGATTCTAAATGGTGGAGTATTCCTATTCCTGTTACTTCCGCTTACCCAATTCCTCAAACAACAAGCCTAGCTCATGTTCGAAGATGTTTGTGGGTTCCGGTAACGGATGACCTTTGCAATTTTTGGGATACAACGGATTATACAATTCCTGGGAACATGCTAAGTATTGCAATAGGAGGTAATTTAAGTGCGGCAACGCCAAGCAATACGGTTAAATTGGTTTCATTCCAGGCCAGAAATAAGGCGTGGTTGGCCCTTCCTTACGGCCGGGTTGATTCTGCTATCACCTGGGTTTGGACTCTTAAATATGTTGCTCATGCTCATTATATGGATACTGTTACAAATGAACTTATCAGAGATAAATGGGTTTATGTTACCAAAGAAGGTGATACTATTTCCAAGACAGGCAGCGTTCCAAGCGGCCAAATGGTTGTTTTTGACAAACCAACAGTTTTAGTTCCCCCCAATCAGCGCAACAAGTTTTATCCGGTGGTTGACGTTGTAAGCAACTCAACCGCTAAAATAAACACAAGAGTTCCTTTTAATAATAATCCTGTTACCTATTGGTGTTGCCCGGACATGTCTGTTTACACCAGGCTTTACAATATTTGCCGCTATGGGATGCCAACGGATGAAGAAGAACATCGGGCGCGGCTCAATAACCTTATGGCCGCGTTTGGAGGCTCGATAGATACATCAGAATTTGAAGGTCTGGGTCCTTTTGATAATTTTACCGTTACAAATATTTGGGACTCAACCCTTAATAATGGAATGGGCGGATATAAGATTATCAAGCATAAACTTGATACAAGCGCCACCATGGCGATTGACAGGCCTTTCGTTTATGACCGTGATGGGAATTGCCTTAACTGCGGCGCAACCGGTTTTTCAACAGAAAAAGTATATGAAAATTGGGATTATAATAAAGACGATGCCGGATGTGCGGCGATGATTGGTTTTGAATTAGCTCAAAATGCCGCTGAAATTACTGTTTTATATAATGCAATCTTACTCTTGGGTGGAATGACCGCGGCAATGTCAGCGAGCCAAGTAGTTGGTACGGGGTATGTTGCCCTTGGCTCCGCGGCAACCGGAGCAACCACCGGTTTTTTAGGCAGTGAAATAGTCGGTGGATTTAGAGAATCATTGAGGGATCTTGCCGATTGTGGATGTATTGATTTTGGTAAAGCAGGTCCTAAAGGTTCAAGACGTGAAAGTAGAAAGATTGATGAAAACTCAGTTCTTGTAGAGTATCTCATGCAGGATTGGCAAGCCATTAAAGGCAGGGAACCTGATAAACAAGGAACTGGTGTTGAAATGCGCCTAACTCACGAAGCTCAAGGATTAATATCCCTACATGACCAAATGTATCCTGACCAACCATTTGACATTAATGGTTGCGCGGATTGTTACGGGGCTTATTATCCGTTTTATGTTAAAGACACTATCGCTGTCGCCTCTAACTTGCCTAATTCAGCCCCTCCCTATGGTGAAAATGTGAATCCGGAACAATGGCATTCCGACCTGAACTGGCGTTCCGCGGATTTACGGGATTCAATCAATCTGCCATCTTCAGAGGGGTATAAGCAAATAATTCAGAACGCAATGGCCGATTCAATAACCAGATATTCATCAGTGAGACAGCAAGAACGCGGCAAGCTGCAAGTTGAAGCCAATAAGAATTTCCAGAAATATTATAGCGCATACAATAGTTTGCCGCCTGCTCAAAGAGTTCCGGGCAATGAAATATATGAAGACTACACGAATGCTTTTAAAATCATGAGGGAACTTACAAAGCCTGAAGATATGAAAGAACAACAAACAATTGATTCGACCCTTAACCGGAACAGCACGGCCATAACAGGCACGACAACGCCTCTGTTTAAGTCAAACTCCCTTGATGAAGGACAGCCCACGCGGGCCTATACAAACATTGATTTGAATAGTGACCTTGGTTCCAATGATCCCGATGAAATGGAAAATGAAGTGAAGAAAGGATATTCTTTCAAACCCTTACAGCAAAAAGCACTTGATGCTTTAAATAATCCAAGCGGAGTTTCCCCATGAAATTATTAATGCTTTTACTCTGTTTTATCTTTTACGGCTATTGGGGTGGGTTTCCCTCATACTGGCATTAAATGAATAAGCTGATATTTCTTTTCCTTCTTTTAGTTGTTCCTGCAACCGCCTTCAGTCGTACCTGGCTTCAGGCGGCGGATAATCCTTGGGCTACAACCCCTATGGATACATCAGATGCCTGGAAAATGATGGCTTGGGAAGTAGGGAAGGGGGTAGCCATTGTTGAAGGCCTAAATCTTCTTTATGCCAATGAAAAGAAAATATGGGCTACCATGAAAACCGCAGAGAGGTATGCCGCGGTCGCAACGATGGTAAGGGTCATGAAGGGCTTTTATGACTGGTACTTTGTATGGAAAAAGTTAATGGATCGTTCGGCCAACCTTGTTGATAATATCCAACAAGTAGAAGAATGTGTTGAGCAAGCCCAAACAACAGCCTCTTCCATATGTGATTATTACAGGGATTTTGATTGGAAAGGTTTGTCTCTGACAAACCTCACAACGGTTCTTCCCATGTATCGGTTTAATATGCTCGAATATTACATCAACGGCGCTAAATCATCTGCGGAAGACGCTTTCCGCGATATGTCTTTCATCCTTTACTTGTCCGAACTCAGGGTTTTAAACCCAAGAGAGCTTAATATGGTTGGTGTTGCGCAAAGAATGCTTGTCACAACCATTAAGGACATGAACTCGCATAATAATTACCTCACTGGAAGCCCGGAAGGCCTTGCTGGCGCTCAACGTTCAGTCGATAGGGCAATCAAGACGACCACAAACAGTAATTTGAATACCGGCTTTCTTACCAAAATAGGCTGTGAAATGGCCGCAATATCCTCAGACCTTTCAAAAACAAATACGGTTATTGTTCATGACGCTATGATGAACACTTATGCCGCCCTTGGTTTCATCCAGAATGAGGCTGTTACCTGGCAGGAAGAGGCTGAATTCTTAAGATCAGCAAGCCAAGCCAGAAGCCTTTATGATTTGCCAAGTGCGTCACCGTGGAATTTTAACAACCCTGTTTATCTGGTTACGGGTGGCCAATGATAAGATTTTTATCAGCAATATTATTGATTCTTTTTACGGCCTCATCTGTTTTTCCCGTCGAAGTTTCTGCGAACAGTGCCCTAAATACCGCTTATGGCTCTAAACCATCCCCACCGGATCCCGCGGAAAAGAAAGCTTTGGCGGAACTCATTGCCATTTATTTCCGCCTTAAAAACGTGGTTGTCTTCGCCAACCGCTGTTATAACACCTACAAGGGCATAAATGATACCTATCATCAAATCGATTACTTCCTGGAGCATTTTAACGATTATTGGGAAAATGTTTATAACACTTATAAAACAGGGACGGATAACCTTGTCTCTGGCCTTAAAGGGTTAAGAGATGCCGCACAAAACGGTGATGTAATGTCCATGATATCAAGTTATGACGTTGTTGTTGCGGGCCTTGCCGGTTATGAGCAGTGTTTCTTCAAAATCAACGATTACTTCGCCTTTGATGTTACTTATTTAAAATATACCGTCACGGGCACCCTTTCCCAGGCAACAACGCTTATCGAAAACCCTTTTTATGGCGCTTTAAACCGGTGGGGGGCGTCAGATTATGAAAAAAGCTATCAGGTGATATCCAACTTCTATGATAACACCAAAAACATGAGGTCTTTGCTCGATGGAAGCGACCCGGTTGAGAAAAAGGATAAAAGAAGGGCTCTTTTTGAATGGAATTGTTTTATAACCGCACAGGCCATGAAGATGTGCGGAGATGTTACCAAGGATCTTGATAGTATTATGCAAAGCATTAAAACTTATCAGGAACTTGGGACCGGGCTTCAAACAGAAGGAGAACAGCTCGCCTATACCCGTTTTCTGACAATGGGGCACTTGGACATGGATTATCTCGAGTTCATGATTGCGGTAAAGGAAATTGAAATTCAAAAGCACATGCTTCTTCGGGAAAACATCACTATGTATAATGAAATCGGAAACAGGGCTTTTGACCCTATTTCCTACGAAAATCTCATTACACATGATGTTGTTTGCGACCCCTTTGAATATGACCCTTCGCTATCCAATGACCCCAATCTTGCTCAAAAAATGTATGTCGTCCGTGACGCAGGACACCAGCCATAAAATGAAACCATTCTTTTTCTTGCTTATTGCTTTATTCTCCTCTATTTCGTTCGCCGAAATGTCGGATGCGGAAGCAAATAAGGAAGCGCAAGACATTTTAGCAAGTTGGGACGGCGTTTCCGAAATCAATATTCCCTATGATAATAAGAAAGTTTACGACCAATTAAGCAGCTACCCCAATGTCCATCTGGTTGACGACAATGGGAATGAACTTATTGCAAGCCGCATCAATTCCGGTGTAAACAATGCGGCCGCTTATTACAATAAAGCTAAAAGCTGGATGCAAGACCATATTCCCGCATGGCAGGAAATCGGTTTTCTAGTCAATGTTGTTTCCGTTTATCAAAAACTATACGACAACTATGAGAATTTCATGTATCAAGTCCGTCTTATTCAACAGACCATCCATCTTGTGGAAAGGCAGTATTACTGGATTCAGCGCACGGCGGGCATGATTCAGAATATGGGCCAAAGAGGATATTCGCTTGCGGATATTGAAAAGAATTTCAGGGACGCCTCTTATCTTACCGGGCCGCATTATCGCTATCTATGCTATATGACCTCCCGTACCTTGCAAAACATGGATGATTTTAATGCGGCATTCGGCAATTATTCTTGGGCCAGCAAAGAAGAAAAAGGATACGCCACATATTCCGTTTATCTTGGCAACCCCGCTATCCGCGGCGCTGCCTTTCTCGACCCCAACGACAAGCGTCCATTGATTATGAAAGCGAATCTTGCGTCGGCAACAGAGGCCGACGCCATGATTTCATCTTTTAACGAATCTTTGGATGATATTGTTAAGCAGAAAAAAGATTTGAATGATGCCATTACGGAAAGTTCACAGCAGAATGCAAGTACCCAGGTGGGTGACATTAATCAATCCAAAACCTATCAAATGATTGTCCTTGCAAATGTTTTAAGGGCGCGTTCAAAGCTATATACCATCGATGCTTTAAAAGAAAGAAACCGCCTCATGGCAATGAGAGTCCTTTCCTTGAGCCAAAGAAACAGGGAAGGTGTTTTTGAGAAATATAAACAGGCCGCAATAATCAATGAATAAAACGCTCTTGTTCCTTGTTTTTATCTCTTGTACGTCCGCCTTATGCGGCGACATGGACCTTTCAAGCACAGGAGGGGACGCCTCAAACCTTGGTGGAGAGACCATAGGCTGGAATCCCGCTGATTGGGATTGGTGGAAGAACACAAAACAGAGCGTGACCGACATATACGACCGTGCGACCCATTCCAAAATATCCAAGTCCCTTATCTTTGTTTATGGTGTTGCCAAGGAATATGCCGTAAGCATCAATAACCAATATGACAATTTTATGAGGGCCTTGAATATCATCAACCGTGAACTTGTTTTCATACAGAATTTCGCCGTTAAGGTTGATAACATCAAGAATCGCGGTTGGTCATCAAACACATTCTGGCAAAACATGGCGGAACTTGAATCATCAATGAATGATATCGAATCCATGGGGGATGATTTAAGGAAATTCGATGAGCTTGTCGGTGCGAATAGAAAATCTTTCGCAACCATCCTTAACTGGCGGCCGCCAAGCTTTACGAGGGCCTATGCCATCCAACGGGCCATTTGGGGCGGCATTCCCGAGGACATGGCGAAGGACAACTATTATTCGAAGCGGCCGGACGTCCGCATCATCAATAACAACGCTTATTTCTTTACCCGTACCTATGGTTCCCAGGGCAGCACGATGAAACAAATATACGATGAAGCCCAAAAAGGCGATGAAAACAATCTTAAGATAGACACCCTGACAGGGTCTCCTTCCAATGTTCTTGCTTTTCAAAACGCCTATCTTTGCAATGACCTCATGAACCGGGCAATTTATCTCGGTCAATTACGCGACAAAGTCATAGCTAATTGCAATGCCATTAATTCCGTTGGGGCCATGGAAGAAATCAGTGACATCCATAAATACAAGACTGCCAAGAGTTATGAAAATCAGTAACGCTGTTTTATTAACGGTTGTTTCCGTTTCTATCGCTTTTGCCATTCCGCAGGTGGTGGGACCGGAATCACAAAGACTTGCAATTCCGGTCCAGCCTGCAGGCGACCAGACATTGCCAACCATGCAATCAGGCGACCTTATGGACGCTACTGGTGTCAGCGGTGGTCCATCAAACGCAGGCTTTGCAGTTCAAGAACAAAAAATGGGGTTAGACGAAAAGCGCGACCAGGGAAAAACAAGGCCGGGTGTTTCCATTCATGGAAGGCCCTCTCATATGTCTCAATGGCTTGTTACCCTTAACAAGGGCATGTCCATTACAAGCCGTTTCTGTGATGCCGCCGCAGATTATATACATGAGATAGCGACCGCTGAAAACCGTCTAAAGGCAATGGGCGATAGATTTCAGAAGACCTATACAGGGATTTGGAATCACTTGGGGATGTTCAAAATATCAGACCTTTGGGACATTCGCAGAAAATGGGACAGGAAATTTGAATATAAAATCAACGACCTTTCCTGGCAAATATGCCTTTTGAACTACTACATGCAACATGTCAGCGATGTTCATAATAATCTTGGGGATGCCATTCGAGCTGTTTACGGTAATCCAGAAGACCGATTCGCGGATATCCGTTTAAGAACAGGCATTGCTGTTGATTTAGACCCCGAATACAAAGTTTTGGACATGCTCGACCAGGCGGCCGCGCACACCCTTATTTTCAATACAAAGGTTGATTCCATATTAAACCAGTCAAACCCTTCAGCCATGAATGGCCTTCAGGCCTTTGTCGGTTCAATGACTTTTAATCAGAATTTCAACCTGGACGCATACCAAAACATGACGGATATAGAGATTGATCTTTCGAAGTCCTACCTTGCCGCACAAAACACAAGGAACTCCTATTCCGATTATATAACAATCAACAATAAATTGTTGCGGCAAATTGTCAAACTTGATCAGTTTATCGGCCAGTTGAACCAACAAGAGGCGCTTCTTACCGCCATGATGGTTTCTTTATCAGGAACAAAAGTCCGTAAAGTAAGCGAACAGAAGAACGCCGTTTATGTGAGCTTTGACAACATAGATAACGGTTTTTCATCAGGAGATTAAAATGTCCTTAGATTTGAGCGGTATTACAAAGGTTGATAAACTATTCACGGCACCGGACTACTTTATTGTAAATGTTCCGGCCGTTCAGCATTTTGCCGATACGCTTTGCGGCATCTCATACTACCTTATTGTTTTGTTCACCGTCTTGGAGCTTTCCCGCCAATTTCTTGTCGTTGCTTCCGGGGATGGTGAATTGAAACTCTTAAAGCCCTTTCTTAAAATCTGCATATTCATGGTTTTCTTATTCAGCGTCACCCTTTATGATTGGGCTTTTCGGACTTTCTTTTGCGACCCCATTACCGCGATAGCCGGGATGATTAAAGAGTCCGCGGTATTATCCAAGCTAGGCGCGGCGGAAGCCGTCAAAAAGAACATCGAAAACGGCGGTAACACGTTTGGTTCGATAGGCAGTCTTTCACCGTCAACTTTATTGTCCTCCCTGGCTTTTTTCGGCGCTACAATAGGGGTGTTTTTCTTTTCTCTCGTACAGCAAATTTACATAGCCATTCTTTATGTTGTTGGTCCTCTCGTAATTCCATTCTTCATCTTTGAACCATTCTCCGATGTGTTTATGAATTGGGTCAAACGAGTTATCGGAACTCTCATGTGGTCTGTTTTTGGTATTCTGATGCTTGCAATTATTTGGTCTTCCGGCATGTGGTCAAAAGCCACGGAATTGATTGGCGGGGGAGATGTTGTAATGTCAACTGTCCTTTGCATTGCCGTGGCTGTTTGCTGTTTTAAAATACCCGGTTTTGCCAGCCAGATAGTCGGAGCTGGTCTTGATGTCGGTCTAACCCCCCAGGCAATGGGAGGAAAAGTCGCTCAGGCCGGGGTTGTTACGGGGAAAGCTATTGCTACGGGCGGGGTGTCCCTTGGAGGTGACGCCGCTGCAATGGGCGGCCAAGCAATAAGCGCAGCGGGGAAAATATAATTATGGCCGCACCTGTCACAGCTTACGATTTTTCAGACGTCCTCGTTAAACATTGCTTCGAGCCTGACGCTCTCCTATGGACAACGAATGGTGAATCCTTGCGAAATCTTGCAATGTCAGTGGCAGACAAAATTGGAATGCCCCTTGTCATTCTTTGCGTGGTTTTAGAGCTTGCAAGGCAATATTATAGGGCCGCTTCAGGAGAGGGTGAAATTAAACCCCTCGGTATTTTCCTTAAGGTTGCCATTTTTGGCGCCCTTGTTATGTCCGGTCCCGTGTATTCCCATATTATTGAGCTTTTCACCGCCCCCTTTAAGTTAATCGCAATGACGATTTCAGAAAACACCTCTTTTATTGATACGATGCTCGCTCAAGCGTCCGACGCCATTAATCAAAATGCTTCAAGCCCCTGGTCGTTCATTATTAATATCGTGAACAACCCTGTTATGCCTCTCCTGGTAACGCTTGCTTATTTGCTTACATGGGCTTTTATTCTTATTACCTTGCTTACGCAGAAGGTGTTTTGGGTTCTTTTTTATTGTTCAGGCCCGATATTTATTCCGTTCATCATATTTACCCCTTTGAAGTCTTTTTTTGAAAATTGGCTCAGGGGTTTTCTTTCTGTCATGCTTTGGGGTATCCTTTCAGCCATCGTAATCAAACTCTTTTACGAAATCGGCCTTGCAACCTATCTTACCGGTCTTTTTGCGAACCCCATGAACAGCAACCTGATTGAAACTCTGGTTGTTGGCTTTGCCATGGTGTTCACATCCCTTGCCGTAAAATCGCTTTCCGACCAACTTTTCGGTTTTTCCTTCAGCTCTCCCATTTCAGCGGGCGGCATGTTCGGAATTTCTATGGCTGCTTTTACAGGAGGCACAAAGTTATTGGCGAAAGCCGGTCTGAAATTGACACAAACAAAGAATGTCCTTGGACATCAAAAGCAATCCGCTTTTGACAAATCAGCGGCCTTTCAATCTGCTTTAGATACATCCGTTCCTTCCGGACCGGCTACCGCAGCAGCGGGAAGCACTGATACCAAATATGAAACACCTAAATCCCCAAGAAGGCCTTCTGTTCTTGAGCGGCTATTTAATAAAAGCCGTTCCATTTCAGAACTATCCAATCAGGCAACGCCCGACCAGGTTGATTCCAGAACATCAAGAATTCAAGCCGGCCTTTTAAGAAAAGCTGTCGCGGGCTATGCAGGGGCCAGAAACCCATTCACCGGAATGGTCAGCTCGTCTATTTTTGGCCATTCAAACTTCTTTGGCGCTCTTAAATCCGGAGCAGTTGGAGCGGGATCAATGGCGTCTAACTTCAAAGATAAGGCCGCCAAGACATCCATCGGGAAATTTGTTTCTGATACCCCCCTGGCATTGGCCGCAGGATGGACACTAAGAAAAGTAAAGAACGCTTACGGGAACGTGGACTACGCACTGAACAACATTGCCGTAACTCCTTATAAGTTTTCATCCGTTGGAAACGAAGATGAAGTTGTTAAACTTGCTTCCAATCTTGAGCATTTCTCAAATGTTCCAAAGGACAATATTCTTAAAATGGTCAGGAGCCTAAAAGACAAAGGCTATACCATGAATCGAATTACCCGTTCAATGGAAACCCTTAATTACAATTTTAGAGGCTTTGATACAGTCAAAGACCCGGAAACAATGGTCCAGAAAATAATGGATCTGAATTCCAATCCTGAACTCAGAGTAAATTATAAAAAGGTTTCAGAAGCGGACCTTTGGCAGCATTTTAAGAAGTCTAAAGTTCTTAGTAAAATAGAATGGGACCAGCTGAGCGACCTTAAGTCGCTTTTTTCACCCTCTTTCATAATGGCCGCGGCAAAGGCCGTTGAAAAGAATGAGCTGGCCACACCCGCCAATTCTTTCAGATATCTTAAAAGTTATCTCGCACAAAATAAAGATAAAGACCGCTTTGAAGAGCAAAATCAAGTCAGTATCAATCAATTTGTTAATACCAGGGGACCGGCAACATCCAAATCGGATGTTAAAGAACAAATACGGAGATCACCCAATTTCAATACCCTCTCAGACAAACAGATTGATTCCATCATGAGGGCCAAGAGCCCCCATGATGTTTCAATGGCCGCGGCTTTTCTTGACCATGGAATGCAAATCACTGAGAACCCCTATAAAGTCATCAAGAATTTCGTTAACACACACTCTGTCGCAGCCGTTAAAGTCACTGAGGAGGCTTTCAGAAGCGTTAAAGACGAAGAATTGACCTCAGTAGGTGACAGCACCATGCTTTCCAAAGAACAATTCAGTTCCTTATCGGAGAAATACAGCGCATTTTCAATTCTTACGGCCGTTGAATCCGTCCGCAGGATAAAATCCATCCCAACCGAGGCCATAATTCCAGAGCGTCCTCTTTTTAAATCCGGGGAAACACCCTCAAGAATTAAAGAGGGTCTCGTCTCCCTTGCAAACCAAGGTCAATTAAACTCAGCTCTTTCTTTTGACAAGGATTATAATACCGATTCAAAAGTTGTTTACCAGTCTTTTACGGAATCTTCACCCAGCAGCCCTCATGCCTATGATGTGTCCAGTCCTGTCATAAAACCAAATTTATTTGAAGATATACAGGAATCCATTCAACGGGAGGCTTCAAGTAGCACAAAAATTGAAGCCTCCCGGACCTTTACCGTTTTTCCAGAGGCAACACCACAGGAATACAAGGAAAAGGTCATTGAGCGTTTCGCTTCGGGCGGCTTTTTGACTGAAACAGAATCTTTGAAAGCCCTTCAAATCATGGCTTATACCGTCCGGAACAATGTTCCCCCGGAAAACATAACGCCTGAATACCTGAAAACAGTTTCTTCCTGGCAATTTGAGGTCCAGAATGAAGGGAAAGAAAACATTGTTGTCCCGACCCGGAAAGACTTGGGTGACATGGATGACAATTTCAAGGCTGTCACGGAAACCCTTATGGATAATTATTCATTCCGGAAGGGATATGAAGCAAAACAGGAGGATTTTTTAGGGTATCTTGAATCTCATGGCGTAAAAAGCTCCCCGTCCGTCATTTCCAAGGTATGGGATACAATGACGCCAACCGAAGCCCTTCAGCACGCCAGGGAGCTTGATACGGCCTTTGGAATGGGTTCTTTGAAGGGGGAGGAGATTGTTTCCGCTCTTGCTGACATGAAGAATGGCAAGGTAACGGCGGATGCAATAGCAAGGACCCACTTTAAAGACATTTCCCCCGCGGCCGCGGTGGAATACCTTAAAACCATCCCTTCATTCACCCTTGTCAGCGAGGCGGCCCTTCACGATTGGGGTAAGTCCCATAACCCACAGGACCTGGCCCGGAAGGCTTTTGAGTTCCATAATATGCTTTCAAGCATGAACATGAACAGCGCGGACATCGTGGGTGATTTCGATACCTATTTGAATTCAGAACCGGAGAATAACAATGAACAAGAATGAAGCCTTTCATTCCGGAACAAACACCATGACCTATTCGCGGCAAGCGCTTAATGCGCTTGCCAATTCCGGAAGCGGCAAGCCCCGGACTCATTACGAGTTTTGGGGAAACCTTGTTTCCTCTTACAACCTTACCAGGGCAATTATCGCTTTTCTTGCCGTCCTCATCGTCCTTTTATGCGCCATGCTTTACATGGTCGCATCCAAGCCCAGCCTTGTTTTCAAGGTTGACCATGAAGGCCGGGCCTCCTCGTATAAACCCTCTTCCGGAACCGAAGCCTTTGACGAAGAACTTAATTACATGACTTCCGAATTCATCCGGTCACACTGCGACCTAAACCCATTTTCAATCGAAGGCAGCCTTAACAAGGCCCTGGACATGTGTTCGGATGAAGTCCGGAAAAACCTTATGAGCGAAATCAAGAATGACAAACTTGTTGAAACGTCAAGAAAGTATAATCCGACCGTCAACCTTGAGATGGGAACCATTTCAATTAAAAAAAAGGAACCGCCCTATTACGAGACATTTTGCATTGTAAACATTAATTTCATCAAACCGAAGACCTTTTTAAGGGTTCACACCTATGATATTCTTTGGAAGAAAGGAAACAGAACCAATGAGAATCCTACCGGCCTCTATATTGTAAAACTTGACCACTATGACCAAGGTGACATAAATAAACCCATAAATTAAAGGAGCCCTTTTCATGAAACCCCTGATTTTGCTTTTGCTCGCAAGCCTCGCTTGCGCCTCACCGACCGACTCGCTTTTGGCATCAAAAGCACCGGCCTACACGTCTCCGCTGTCTAATAGCAAGGTTGTCACCTTCCCCAATCTGACATCCTACCAGATCATCGATACGACATCCATATTCAAGGTTGTCACAAAGATTAATTCCGTCACTCTTCTTGAATTCCCGGCCCGCGTTAAACTCGCGGTCATCGGCAATACGGCTGAATTCAAGACAACGGTGGAAGGGAGTAATGTTTACGTCAAACCTTTGATAATGAATACCACTTCAAACCTTCACGTTAACCTTTATTCGGGTGAAATCATTACCATCGAACTTTCAGCCGTCGAACGGTCTGACAAGTTCAACCAGAAGGTCACCTTCACTTATCCGGAATTCAATCCATTCCTTTCATTCGTTAACGATGTAACCAGCATAATGTCAAAGAGACAGGAAAACGAACTTCAGAACCTTCGTGATAACTTGGGCAGAACTTTGCCCCAGGAGTTTATGAAGGACCTGACCATTTTCCGTTGCTCGGATGACAGGGATGAAACCTCTTTGAAGTATGAGGGCTATCAGGTTTTCTTTGACGCGGTAGTTTCAAACAAACAGTTCACGTACTTTTATTTTCATACAAATGCCACGCCAAATGAAAACTGCCCTGTCAGCAACATCGAGAAGATTGAAGTTAAGACAAAAACCCGCGATAAAATGCCCATTGACCTTACAACATTCGTTAATACGGGTGATAAGGTCATTGTCCGCACTCCGGTTATTACAAGCCAATTGGAAGAAATGAAGCTTTTCATAACCGTTAAATTCTTCAATGTCAGTAAAACCATGAAGGTCGTGGTTTATTAACCTTACGCATTTTTAGGAGAATTGAAATATGAAATTGTTAACTAAATTATTTGGAAGCGAAGGGGCCAATCCGGACGCGCAGAAAAAGCTTCTTCTTAAATTCGGCGGCATTCTTGTCGGCTCTCTTGTTCTTATTGTTATAACGGTCAAAGCTTTTTCCTCAAACACGTCCAAAACACACCTAAAGACCAACAATGAAATTATTGGGGATACCAAGCTTCTAAAAGAACAGCAGGATTTTATAACCCAAAGTGAAGCCTATACCAAGAATGGGAGCAGGGCAAACACCAATAACATTTCAAAGGAATATAAAAATACCCTGAATGATTCCTTCGTTGAAAATGAAGAGATTAATGAATCCAATACGGTCAACACCCTCAATTCTCGGAAAACCGTTGGTACCCGGTCTAAGGTGGACCGGATTCTAAGTGAATCCATGAATGCTGATGACCCCTCGTCAGCGTCAGCTCCCGCCAGGACTCCCAGGGGTATTAATGCGTATCCTTATACCTATGTTTCAGGGGACGGTAAATTAGAACAGTCCTATCTTTCCCCGGAATGGCGCAAAATATTATCCCCTGATTATGCGGCTATCCGGACCTATCTTGGCGGTGAAATGACCGTCTATGACGACTCCAAAAACAGCGTAAGCGCATCCCCAAGGGCGGAGTCTGAAATACAAAAGGCGGAAACCCGCAAAGAACCCATCAGAACATCCACCGGCTTTATGAAATTCCCGGCAGGCACGGTCTTTAAAGCCGTCACGCTTGATATTATTAACAGCGACTATCCCTCTACCTCGCGCGCACGAATTACCTCGCCCGCGGAACTGTCGGGTTCTATCGTTCTTCTTAACACAAACACCCAAACAAACGACCGTATCGGGACCCGCGTTGACAAAATTATTGTAAACGGCGCATCTTTTCCCATGAGTTCCGTTGTCAAATCAGGTCTCCCCAATCTTTCAGGGTCGGTTAATTATCATATTGCAAGAAAAACCCTGAATCCCCTGGCGGCTGCCGGCCTTATCGCCTACGGCACGGCCTTCGGGAATAAGTCGGGCACAAACGTAAACACCAGTGACGCCATACGCCAGTCCATGATTGAACAGGGCATTAATATCGGCGTCGGTGAACTTAATAAATACGGTGGAGACGTCCCCAATACAATCAATGTTCCTGTCGGAACGCCCTTTGAAATCCTTTTAACCGAAGAATTGGCGGTGCGCTAATGACCACTAAATTAATGTCTTTCTATCTTCAGTACAGCATTGCCATCGCAGGCTTTTTTCTGGCCGCTATCTTTATTTTTATCGGGTATCGGTTCAATAAGTTCAGGGTCAACAAAAAGGATTTCGAATCCAATAACGACTTTTCGGACCGATACCCCACCATCAACACCAATGTTTTCCTGCCTACCGGCTGGTCTATACAACAAGACGAGGATATTTTACAGAAATGCATTCAGGACAAGACAACCTATCTTGGATGGTCAAAGGTAAAAGCCCTTATATCGGGCTATAACGCCGAACCTGTCATTATTAAGGACAAAGACAGGACCTACCATTGCCAGGTTGTCGGAACAACCGGCTCAGGCAAGACCGAAATCCTTCTTAACATGATAGCCCAAGACATCATGAAAGGTTACGGCTGCTGCATTGTTGACCCGAAGGCGGACGATGATTTCCGCGATAAGCTTCTCTGCCATGCCAAGGCGTGCGGTTATTCAAAAGACGTCTATTTCTTTTCTCTTATGTATCCGGACAAGTCCCATGTTTATAATCCCGTTCAAAACGGCACACCCGAAGAAATAACGGAACGCATTATTAATGCGGCAAGCCTTGAAGTGGAGTATTACCGGAACATCCAGTATGTTTTCTTAAGAAATGCCATTATTATTCTCAGGACCATCCATGATTTTATCACGCTTACAGATATTATCGCTTTCATGCAGAATTTTGAGGATAATCAATGGGTGGCTGATAACATTGTGGCAAAAGCGAAATCTGATATTTCCGTCTATTTGCGGGAATGCCTTAAACTCGAATATAGCGATGTAAGCGGTATCTTAAGCATTCTCATTCAGATCACTTCCGGTATTTTCGGCTCCATCCTCAACAACCGGACCCAAATAGACCTTAAGAACATAATCAATAACGGGAAAATCGTCTATTTTCAGCTTCCGGTAATGAAATACGGGGTTATTGGAAAGGCGCTTGGGAAAATGATTCTCCAAGACATTCAATCAATTGTAGGTTCTCGCCAAAGCACCAGTATTGACCCTGAATTTACGGTTAAGAATTTTTATCCATGCTATTTTGATGAATTCTATTCACTCGCCTATCCCGGCTTCGTTGAACTTATCAATAAGGCCAGAAGCGCGAACGTCGCCATTCACCTGGGCCACCAGAGCCTCGCGGACCTCGCACAAGTCAGCAAAGAATTCAAAGAGGCGGTTTTTGAGAATACAAACATTAAACTCATATCTAAACAGAATGATGCGGCTTCCTGTGAAGAATTTGCAAAGTCCTTTGGAACTCGCATGACGACTAAAACAACTCATGCTGTACAAAAAGGCCTTTTCTTTGACGTATCAACTTCCTCATCATTACGAGAAGTCGATGAATTCATCATCCATCCCAACATGCTTAAGAACGCCAAAACAGGTCAAGGGGTCATCAAATGCAAATCTGAACAGGCCAAACCCTGCCAATACAGAATGTTTTCCCGCTGGAAAAACATAGGCCCATTTAGTTTCGATATGATACCGAAAAGAAAGGAAGGATTATTAATGAAGCTTTTACTTTTGCTCCTTTTATTGGTTTCGCTTTTGTTCGGAGCCAGGTTCAACCGCGATGAAATATTAAGCCTGTCCCATGAAGAAAGAATGGAGCTTATGCAAAAGCTTCCACCCAATGAAGTCAAGGCACTGGCGGACAGCCTGACCATTTGGGGTTCCATGCAAGCAATGGAGAGGGCGCAACTCATTATCAAGTCCTATCCGCAAGAGCTGACGAAGATAAAGGAAACAATGGACAAGGCAATTTCCTCTCTTCAGGCCCAGGTTGGCTTTTCCCTCATCTATCTTGTCGTTTCATTCATTTTGCAGCTTATCCTTGGCATTCTGATGTATCGTAAAGTCAGGACCGTGAGCCCTTCTGATGACCCGAAATCAAAGACGACCATAAAAGGCCGGAAGTTTTACCTTTTATGGATAATTTCAACCATCAGCGTATTTGGTGTATATGCGTTTATTACTTCTGTTGCTTTTTAGTTTTTTCTCTCTTTGCTTCCCCTTTGAGTATTACTCAGCCGGGGGGAGCCTTGGGCTTGGGAATGTGATGGATAACAGGGCCTTTTCAATAGGCACCTGTCTACGGGGTGATTTTAACGCCTATTCCCAATATTTCTATATTGGTGGGACCATTGGTTTTAATTCCTGGCTTTATGAAGCTACGGACACGAAAGACAGGGTCAATACCGTCCCTATTTCATTTGTCCTTGGGACAAGTTCTTTCGGGTCCGGCGAAAACCTGGACAGTTGGCGTTATTTTTTAGGCCTTGGCCTTGGTTATAACAAAGGCTATTTGACGCATCAATACAGGGATTTCAGCGGTCATATTGTGACCGCCGACCTTGCCGGGGATAATTTCCATATCTTCTTTGAAGGCGGTTTTCTTTTCCTTATTGGAAAAGATATGTATATCGGCCCCTCTGTCTCTTACAGAATGGGCGATATTAATTTCAATGGCGGCGCCTTTTCAAACGTGAATTATTCCGGCAGTTATGATATCGGCGGTTTTTCTGCCGCTTTGGTTGTGCATAAATATTGGGGTCTTTTTTGAATAATTTAAATATTTAAGAGGTATAATATTTTATGAAACTCCTTATTGTCGAATCCCCGAACAAGATTAAGAAATTAAAATCTTTCCTTGATGATTCCTGGACCGTCTCCGCGTCCGTGGGCCACATTTGTGACCTTCCGGACGATGAAATGGGCATAGACCTTGAAAAAGGTACGTTTGACCAGAAATATAGGGTGTCCCAAGGTAAAACCAAGGTCGTAGAAGGCCTTAAAAGCCTTTCTGCGAAGTCTTCCGAGGTTTACCTGGCTTCGGACCCGGACCGTGAAGGAGAGGCCATTTCCTGGCACTTGGCGAGGCTTTTAAAGCTGGATATCAAAAATACACGGCGGGTTTGCTTTTACAGCATCACCAAGGAAGAAGTTTTGCGGGCTCTAAAGACTCCCCGGACCATAGATTTGAACCTTGTGGACGCTTATAAGACCCGCCGCGCGGTGGACCGCATCTTCGGGTACGAATTAAGCCCGGCCATTCAGCGCTTCGGCCTGAAGTCTGCCGGCAGGTGCCAAACGCCCTGCCTGAATATCGTCGTTCAGCGCGAGGAAGAAATAAAGAACTTCAAACCCAGAACCTATTACGCGCTGAAAGCCTATTACAAGCAGGGCTTTTTCTCTGAATATGCCGTAACAGACGACAAGGGCGATTTCAAGATATCTAAAATTCAATCGAAGGATGAGCTGGAGCGGATCACAACAAAGCTGAACCTCGACCATGAACACAAGGTTGTGAATATAAAGACGTATGAAGAAAATAAAAACCCGCGACCGCCATTTATTACCAGCTCTATTATCACCGAGGCGGCCGCCAAACTTAATTTCAAGCCTAAAAAGACAACAGAACTCCTTCAATCTCTTTTTCATAAGGGATTTATCACCTATATCCGAACGGACTCAACGGAAATTTCGGAAGAGGGCCTTGCGCTTGCACGCACTATTCTTTCAAAGGAACATCCGGACCTTCTGATGGAAAAACCCGTTCAATACAACGCGAAAAAGAGCGCCCAGGGAGCCCATGAATGCATACGGCCAACACACGCGAACGATGCGGCCGACTTAAAGGATGAAAAGGACGAGCTGGCGCTTTATGCTCTCATCCGGAACCGTTTTCTCGCTTCCCAATGCAAGCCGCAGGTTTTCAAAAAGGAGGACATCCTTTTAACCGCGGATACCAGCGTCTTTTTCCTCGCACGAAACCGGATTGAAATTTATAAAGGCTTTGCAGCCATATATGCAGAAGAAGCCCTTGAGGAAAAAGAGGAAGGGGAGGAGGAACAGGCAAACGCTTTCCTGAACCTTCATGTAAACAGCGAATGCACTGTGGACAGGTATGAAACTCCGGAAATGCAAACCAAGCCCCCGTCCAGGTTCAAGCTTTCAACACTTACCAAGGAGATTGAAAAACAGGGTATTGGACGGCCCTCGACGTTTTCTACTATCGTACAAACGCCGCTGGACCGTGGTTATTACGAGGAAGGTAAAAAAGGTTTTCTAATGCCCACGCAAACCGGCACCGATTGCATAAAGCTGTTAAGCTCAACCATGCCGGAAGCAATCGTTGCCGATTATACGCGGGAACTGGAAGAAGAACTGGACAATATTTCGGAAGCTAAAAGCGACTACAAGTCGTTTATGAAGGTGTGGTACGCAGATTGGTCGGACCTTCTGAACAAATCAAAGAAATACTTTGATTCTTTTTCAAGAGAAAACCCCGCCCTTGATAATACAATTATTAAGACTCATGAGAATGCCTGCCCGGTTTGTCAGGGTGAAATGGTAGTCAAAAAGGGGAAGTTCGGCAAGTACGCTGAATGCCTTAAATGCCAAAAGAAAATATCGCTTGCCGAATCTGTTATTTCCAAGCATAAATGCCCGGATTGCAACGAACCCCTTCAGGAATTGAAAGGGAAATTCGGCAAATATTACAAATGTGGCAAGTGCGGGAAAAATATCAATGAAAAGGCAATAAAGGCACAGCGGTCCATTGAAATGTCCGAGAAAAAAGGGATCCTATGCCCCTTGTGCCGGGCGCCAATGATTGAGCGTAAATACAAAGACAATAAAACCGGCAAGACAAAGAAATTCTGGGGCTGTTCAAAATATCCCACCTGCAAAGGGGCTAAATATGATGCGTAGTTTTCTTTTCATTCTCCTTTTCTATCTTTGCTGTTTCGCTCATAACAGTTCTTTTACCGCTTCTGATATCCGTAATGGTTATTCAGCCGCGGTTGCGGGCCAATCGTCACCTTTCAGCTCCCGTTATTCTTCCGGAAAACTCGCTTCAACAGATTTGAATTATAGCATATCCTATTTATCCAAGTCTTTCTCTTTTGATTCCGGAAAACTTTCGGTTGCTTATTTTTATTACCCTCCTGAAAATTGGCGTCAATTATCACATGGCTATCTTAGGTTCAGGCAATGGGGATATGAAAAGGACACAATCTTAAATTATGGATTCAACTCAAATTGGGACCCCTCCGCCGATATTAAAGGTTTTTATGCCAAAAATACTTTTCCGGATTACAAATATTATGGCATAACAACTAAGTCAACTTTCTTTGATACCAACTTTAATTTTACCTCTGATACTTTTTCAATCACAACTTTTGAACACAATTGGTCTTTAAATCCGAACCGCTGGTACATTGTAAACCCCAAGCAAAATACAAAGCTTTGGAGCGGCGTTTTTTCAAAGATGGACTTTTCCAAACTCGGAAAACATTTCCTTTTCAGTTACTACAATAACGGTTCTTTTATAAATTATACTCCGGCAAAGGACTCGCTTTTCAAGAAGCTCGCCTGTACTGAACCGTTCCTTGTTTTTTTCAGGGATAGGCTTTATTTCAAGGACAGCATCCGCTCTGTTATTGCTGATTCTACGGAAAAACCCATTGTTAAAACACTCACGGCAGGTTGGAATCTTGTTGCCAATCCTTTTCACTTTCCCATTTCAATTAAAAACGCTTCTCCTTCAGACAGCATAAGCCCATTCTTTGGAATTTCCGACAGCAGCAGTGAAGACTTTACTTATTACCGGCTGCATAGCAAAACAGCCAATGGCTCCGACTCACTCGAACCTTATATCGGCTACTTCGTTTACAGTTACCGGTCCGGGGCCACCATAACTTTTTATCCTTACATAGAACCTTTTTCCGGCCTTGCTAAGGCATCGGCCGTAAAAACCTGGTCTGTTGAGATTTTTAACTGTGAGAGCAATATCTTTTTGGGCGAAGGTGGGGAAGGGGGGGCTTTTAATGCGCCACCGCTGGGCGCCTCCCCCCTTAATTCAAACGGCAAAGTCTTTGACATTCGCCCCTTTAATTCATTGGGTTCATATTTTGACCTTTCGCTTCCTCCAGGCCTTAATCATAATTTCATATTCAGAGGTGATTTTCCTTATGAAAGAAGCGTCATTTATATAGCCGATGAAAACAAAGCCGTTGATTTAGATACTAAAAAGGCCAATAATTTCATAAGTGCCGGCGCTTACAAGACCGTTCTTATAAATGGCGGTAATGATTATATAAAATCCGTTATTGCCGATATTCATTCGCAATATCCAACAGAGTTTTCTATCAGCCCCAACTATCCCAATCCTTTCAATCCTTTTACCAATATTAAATACGGCGTCCCTCTCAAGGATTGGAAAGTTCCGCTTTCAATATCTATTCTGAACATCCGGGGCCAGGTTGTTTATTCTAAGGTTTTAAATCCAGTTCCTGGCAATCATGTGTTCACATGGAATTGCATTGCAGACAATAAAAGCAATGTGTCTTCGGGATTTTATTTCGCCCATATAACCCTTGGAACCAAAATTAAAACAATAAAAATGGTGGTGCTCAAATGATTCAAAAATCCCTTCTGCTTCTTGCTCTCTTATTTGTTTCAGCATTCTCGATTCCTTTAAACATTAATTTGCAGATTGCCATCAGAGACACCAATGGCCGCTCACAGTCCATTTCGAATGAACCTTTTACTTTTACCTTTCTTGGGAACTACGGGGTTGCGTTCTGGACTGAATCAAAAAACATAACGTCCCCAAGCGGCCTTATAAATACCCTTCTTGGCAGCATCACACCCATAAATGCTTCTCAGCTTTACGCCCAAGACAGCGTAAAACTTGTCGTTCTTCGGGGCGTTGATACTGTTTTAGCAGACCCTTTTAATTCCGTTGCCTTTTCCTTTAAAAGCGCTTTTTCGGACAGCGCGGTCGCATCCTCCCGGCTTGGCGGAAAGACTTTGGCCGGTGTCCGTACGGAAATAGGGGATAGCACAGCATCAATTCAGTCAAAGATACGATTCGAAATAAGGGATTCCATAAATGCACACCCAAGTTCCAGCCCGGTCCCGATCATAACCGATACTGCCGTTTCCATCCGTAATTCTTTAAGAGACACGGCAAACGCTGTCAGAAGCTCTATAAGGCTTGAAATTCGGGATAGCCTAACTGGAAGCCGTCTTTCTACTCAAATCTCTTTAAATGACTCCTTGGCGTCCGTAAAAGGGGTTTTAAGGGGTAACATTGGGGATTCGGCTGTTGTTTTAAGGAATTTTGCCGTTTCAACGGCTTCAGATACCGCCACATCCCTTAGAACTTCCTTGCGGAAGGCTATCTCGGACTCGATCACGGCCCATCCGTCCGCAAACCCGGCGTCACAAATAGGGGATAGCCTTTCTTCCAACAGGACAGCTCTCCGTGCGAACATGGGCGATTCGGCCAGCAATGCCCGGAATTATGCCGCTTCCCAGGATAATTCTGTAATGGCAGCCCTTCGGACAAATATCCGAGATTCAATTGCGGCCCATCCGTCCACAAACCCCGCATCACAGATAGGGGATAGCCTTACGGCTAACCGGACCGCGCTTCGCGCGAATATGGGCGATTCAGCTACGAATGCGAGGACCTATGCTATTGCCCGCGCATCGGACACGGCTGTAACGCTTCGCACTTACGCGCAAGCCAGGGTAGGGGACACGGCGACAACAGTACGCTCCTATGGTATTGCGCGTATTCATGACTCTTTAACCGCACATTTGAACCAAGACCTTAAAACAACAAATACTCCAACTTTTAATAAGCTTCTTTTAGGTACTGCAACAGACCCGGGCGGCTGGTTTACTGGTGCCACCGGTCAGATTGCTACGAATGGAACTTTATTCGCAGACGGCCATATTCTTTTACCAAGAACTACCGGCGGAAACGCGGTATTTCATGTATATGAAAAACCCGCTTCCAGGTTCTATTTTAGAGGCGTTCCCAATGTTGCTGATGGAACCGGCTATAAAGATTTAATGATTATTGATACTACTGGCGGTGTTACAATAACCGGTCAAGTTTCAACTGGTGATGCAGGTATTAAATGGAAAGTTTTAACGGGCACATTACCGAATGCCTCATCTATGATTGTCGCGCATGGTGTAACGGGGTCAAAAATAATTTCCGTTCAAGTTTCAGCTTATAACGGCGCATGGAATTATTACGTTCAATCACCGGGTGATTTTACTTCCATTTCGGACCAAATTGCCTATGTTTCCTGGAGCGACACACAGATATCAATTAATTATATCGGAACGGCTTTCAGGAGTCAGGCTTATAAAATTTATGTTACATATCAGAATTAAGGAAATGGGAGCAAACCGGTATATTGATATTATGCGCTTTACAAAATGGTTTACATAACGTATATTATGCGACGTAACAAATTGACATCAAATATGATACAATAATGACTTCAAGTTCAACATACTATATTGGCCGAACCGTTGGCAAGTGTTTAATTGACTCCATTATTGGTGCTGGCGGCATGGCCTGGGTATTCAAAGGCCACCATCCGGACCTTTCGATGCCACGGGCCATCAAAGTTTTGAAACCGATTGATGACCTTATGGAGCCATCAAAAAAGACGCTTGTCATTGAACGTTTCATGCGCGAAGCTCAGATTGCAGCACGTCTGGACCACCCGAACATCATCAAAATATTCGATGTCAGCTCACAGGAAGACCTGCATTACATCGAAATGGAGTATCTGGACGGGGTTTCATTAAGAACATTCCTTGAAACCCATAAAGAACCCATTCCACCATCGGTTGTTTGCTGCATCATGTATTTAATGGCCGAGGCACTTTTCTACGCGCACACCGTGGTCCTGCCGTTCAATGATTCAACCGTTGCGGGTCTCGTACACAGGGATTTGAAGCCGGACAATATTTTCCTTACAAAAACAGGGGTACTCAAAATACTCGATTTCGGTATTGCCAAGGTTGATACCATGTCCCTGACCACAAGTACGGAAGCCCGGAATGTCACAGGGACATTGGCTTATATGTCACCGGAACAGCTTGATTGTAAGACCCTCGATGCACGCTCAGATATTTTTTCAATGGGTATTATTTTCTATGAACTTATTACCCATATGAACCCTTTTAAGGCCGAAGAAACGGCAAAGATGATCAAAAATATCACCATGGCTGAATACAATCTCATCCCGAAAGTTTTACCCGGCTTCCCACCAGAATTGTCTGAACTGGTGGACGGATGCCTCCATTCTTCTCCTTCGGATCGGTTCAGCTCATGCGCTGACCTTAAAAAGGCCCTCCAAGGCCTTTTTCCCATGTTCGGCATCGTAAACCCTTCGGATGAACTTAAGGAATTTATCACAACAGGGAAGGCCCCCTCTCCTTCCAACTCAGTAAAATTGAAGACATCAAGAAAATCACTTCTCCCCTACGCCCTGATAATTATTTTGGCCCTTGTTGTTTTAATCTTTCTTCTGATAGGAACACCTTCGTTATCCGGGCATAAGGGGGAGAGTGAAAAACCAAAGGCTTCTTCTCTAAAGACTCCTCGAGGACCGGCATTGGCCGACATGCTGGAATCCTCCTCCCCGGCCGCGGTCCTGACTCCCGCCCCTGCCCTATCCCAAGCTCAGGAATATGCCTCAGAACCCGCTTCTAAGCCCGTAGAGACCATAAACCGAGCGATACCTTCTCCCCTCTCTGAAGCGGTTTCTGACAGGCCAAAGAAGATTGAATCAACAGTATCCAAGAGACCCAATACTAAAATGGCCGAACCAGTCGTGAAGGCGGCTGTTTCACAGGCCCCTTCTCTCCCACTTTCTGACTCTGTTGGAATTTATTTCAATGCCGGCAACCTGACTCGCGCGGTTGCCATCCTGACTTTTTCAAAGCCCGCAGTCCTCGATAAAGCTTACAGTAGTAAGCTTCCATCTTCGGACGCTGTTTCTTTCTTTTACAAGGGTTTCAGCGCCCAGGCCGCTTCTAATTATCAGCTCGCATCAGCCTTTTATGAAAGTGCCATCCGGAACCAAACCTCTTTTACCGAGTCTCGAGTTTATTTTATTCAGCAAAGTATGCTGAACAAAGCCATTTGTTATACGTCCATGTATAACCAGGGCGACAAATCAGCAAAAGACAAGGCCATCCTCTCCTGGAATGGCCTCTTAAAATTGAATCCTTCGCCCGCACTCGTAGAATTGGCCAATAATAATATCAAGGATCTGTCCAAATGATTAAACTCTTAATTTTATTCCCCGCCCTTATCTTTTCTCTGACAGTAACAATGGATAATTCACCCTTTATGGTGGATTCATCCATGGTTCTGGATACTTTCAAGGTGGAAGCCGGGGCCAGCGTCTTTTTCAAACAGGGTAGCTCTCTAAGGATTACCAAATATCTCTCCCTTGTCGGGAAATTGAATTCAGACGTTGTTCTGGCCTCTTCCGAGGCCTCTCCTACCCCATTCGACTGGAAAGGTATCACCTTGGACAGCAGCGCCAAGGCTTTTATCAACCACGCTCATTTCAGCCATTGCGTGAATTGTATTAATTCCGCAACGGACAGCATCCAGATAGACAGCACGTTTTTTACTGATTTTGGGGAAACAAAGGTTCGGATTGGGGCACTTTCCGTTGGTTCAACGAGTCAGGAATTCTTTCGTTTCAAACCGGGCCCTTCAAAGGAGCCTGTTATTCAAAATACCAAAAGTTATAAAAAGAAACTTATTATTGGTTCCGCGGCCCTGGTAGTCATAGGCGCAGGTGTTGGGATTACTCTATATCTTAAGAGTCCTACGAAAAAGAGTGACGTCAAGGACGAACCACAAATAAACACACCTAATTTGCCTAATTTGAATTAACTGCTAAATCCCAAGATAAAAAGGGCTATTCATAATTAGGCTCTTTGAGAAGAACTTTTGCGCCAACTGACGCATGCATTATTTCGGCCAAACCAAGCAATCTCATTCTGTGGAACATGCTTTTACCGATACAATATTTGAATCTGCAAGCAGCCAAACGTCATCAAATTTCTGCTTAAACGACAGGTTCGTATCCTCGGCAACTTTTTTAGCTAAATCCTTGGGGTTCGAAATTAGGAACTCGTTTACATAAACAACCAGAATTGTTGGGGCAACATTCGGATTTGTTGCTATTTTCTTGTCAACTATCCTTGCAACTTGCTTGCTGATTAAATCTCGCCAGACCGACCCGTAATCATACCTTCTCGGACTCATCTCAAGAAGCATACCATTCTCAGATGGACCAAGCTGAATTCTAAGGTCAATATCATCAAAGACACAATAATGCGGATCCGCTCTATCTTCTAAGCCGGCATAACGTTGCATTTCCTCGTCAAGCCATCGCAGCACTTTTTCTTCGTTTTTAACGAGTATCTTCCAAGAAGGGAAATCCCAGATAGTAATATCAATTTTATTATTTGTCATTTCTGACTTAAGCTTATCGATAAATGCCTCTCTATACTTATTTTCCAGACTTGCATCAACACCTGACGCAGCCTCAGTAATTTCAACACCTATTTCGCCCTGGCTGTCTTTAATAATAAAATCTGGACAATCATTACCTTGGTGGCTTTTTAGCAAGTATTCTCGTTTCGTGATTTTATTAAAAAGTGGTATAAAATTCAATAGAGTATAGAATTCTCGGTCTAAACCTTTGCGCCGATCCGCCGGGCCGACCTCACAAAGAAAAGGCATCGTAAAAGAAAGACCAGTATCAATCATCTTTTTTTGTGAAACAATCCATTCAAAACGGGTCAAAATCTGATGCTTAAACAATAAACAATCCTCATCAAGCTCTTGGATTATTTCGTCTTTTGTTTTATTGCGTAAAAAGAAATCCAGAGCCACGAGAGTAAAGACTGCTGCATCTTTCTTCGCATTTATTCTTGTATAGGCTGTCATTTTGCCCGTAAGGTCACAAATATGTTTTATTTCCGCCTTCGGTAGATTATCTATAGAGGCTTCACTCACATTGTTGAGTTCGTTCATGATTGCGTCATAATCAATCGTTTCTGACAATGCAATAAGGCTGTTGATGTTAGAAACCAAGGTTGCGGCGGCTTTTATTGCTAATTGGTGCCCGGTAGGCCATATATTGGCCCTGGCAATAATGGCTTTTATATTGTCTTCAGTAAGATACACGTCTACTGATTCTCAATATACGTGATTTCAAAGCCTCTTGTCAGCCTCATCTCCTGCAGCGCCTGCTCTAATGAAAAAGCACCGGTCTCATATCTTTGAAAGGTGTCCAAGCCGCGGTCGAGGGTGATTTTCCAGCCGGTATCGGTTGTTATATTCCTTGCATGAAATCCCATACTCCGGTCCAGTTCCCATGTGAACGCAATTCGGCTTCCTGTAAATGCTGCCACAATCTGATTTAAATGCTCTTCCTGTTTGATGCATGCATCCTGATCTGATTGTGTAATCAGATGGACCTCTACCTCATCTCCTTCTGGAGTTAGCTTATATATCAGCTCCAATAACTCCATAAGGTTCCGGGCTTGGAAAAACAGCCTGATATAAGGATCCCGAATAACTATCTTGCGCGCTCCAGCAAGGTGTTGTGCAAATAAACGTTCGTAATTCCATCCCCTGCTGTTTTCCGGGACCACAACATGACCGGCTTCTGGGTGCTTAATAGAGCCTTTGGGGGCTTCGCTTTTCTCAGTTTCTTGAAAAAGCTCCGGTTCGGGTAGCGCGCCAGCAAAAGAGTCTGATCCTGACTGCTGAACCGGGATAAGCCGCGGTGTGGCAAAGCCCGGAAATTGTATTTCTTCGGGGGTTTTTACGGTAACAGTCTTATTGTCGCTGAGGCGCTTATAAATAAAGTCATTCCGCTTGAATGTGTCATCAATACGAAGGAGATGTTCGCGTACCCTACGCCGGACTTCCATTGAAAACGCGAGTAACTCCTCTACTTCCTGAGGCGTTGCCACGCCATGGGGGTAGATTATTTTCATCAACCCGGAAAAAGTCTTTTCAAAACCAGTCTGGTCGCGGGTAGAAACTTCGGATACAATTTCGAAATGGTCTTTATAAGAACTGGTAAAATCCTCTGTCCTTTGATGTTTAAGGATTTCCGCGATGTAATCGACAACGAACCCGTAACCCGAAGTAAATAACTCGTTCCGAATAGGGGCCACTTCCCATCCAGGGCTGAAAGCATGGAGGCGGTCCAGAAAGGCTGAATCAATGTACTTGTCGGGAAGCTGATCGTAAAAATGCGAGTGCTTCAGCATATAAGCAACGGATTTCTTTGTGTTGCCCATAAATACCATGGAGGCTTCGGCGCTCATTTGTTCAATGCCGCGGGAAAAGGACTTGTTTGCCATATAGTTTTTCATGATGTCCACAAGCGCCTTATCTACCCGTTTATCTTTGCCAGCGAATTCATCGAAGCAGATACAATCCCAATATCCCACAAGCCCGATTTTACCTCCACCAGTATTACTGACGAATAATTTTGGAACCGTCACCTCTGCACCAGATATAAGGATTCCATGGGGTGAAAATTCAGCATAAATGTGGGACTTGCCCGTGCCTTTAGGACCAAGCTCTAAAAGATTGTAATTCCGCTCGCAATAAGGCACCAGACGAAGAAGTTGAATCAGCTTGCCGCGTCTGCTGAACATTTCCGGATTCAGCCCTATGCTCTGCAGGAGCACGCCCAACCATTCATCCGTGGTAAAATTCGCCCGCGCCTTTGTGAATTCTTCGTAGTCGGCCTTTGAAACCTGAATAGGCTTTATGCTTTCAATATGCCAAGGGCTTGCCTGGGGAGTTGCCCCCAGCTCATAGTTAATGTCTGTAATACACCAGATACCACCAACAAGGAGCTTGGGGTGTCGGCGGATAAAATCATCAGCAATGGGAACCTTAGTAATGCCAAGATTGGTAAATTTAGCTTCGTAAAAACCACCTTTTTCATTCAGCTCAACCGTAACTTTGTCAATTATTTTATGGCGTCCCTTTTCCTTGATCGTGGACTTTACCAGTTCCGCTTGGTTGCGATGAACATAATGGGCTGCCAGTATCCGTTGAACGACCTGGAGTCCGGCTTTCAAGGCATCGGCATCATCTGTGGCGCAATGTTGGCCCAGGAGATATTCAAGCACATAGGTCGGAACCACGGCATTCTGCTTAAGGCCTTTTGTAAGGTCTTTACGGACCACGAGCCCTGGAAAATGCTTTAATATTTTACGATCTAATTCGCTTAGGGATGGCGGTACGGCAAGAATCTCTTCAACCGTATCGAGGGGTTTATTTTCTGAATTAGAATTCATCGAAATCACTCCCGAATGGTTTAATGAGTTTTGTTATTTGTTTTTTATATAACACCGTCTGCGTTGTTCCGGGCACGGTCACTTCAAGCCGGATTTCAACCTCTTTGTTATTGTAGTCATCAGCTGCGCGGGACATTGTAAGAACAAAAACCTTTTCCCTGTGGCGGGGCTCCTCATCCGAAGAATCGAGGGTCATGCTCTTTGTTTCAGAAAGAAGGGTATTGTCAGGGGCATACACGCCGATCCGTAATGTTCGAGGAAGCACCTTACCAGAAGCAGGCCTATCCTGATACAGCGATAACGAGATTTGGCCGGTTGTTATCCGGTCCGGCACCCGTAATATTTCAATTTCGACGTATTCCGTATCATCGCTCCGGGTTTTATGGATCCGAATGACCGGAACAACAATTTCCTGCAAACTCAACCCGCCATGCACATAACGCTTGCCCGAACCCTGCAATGGGAAACGGTAGAGAGACAATGGGAAGGCTGCCTGCCAGTCACCGACCTGGCCAAGTTGTACGGCATTGAATATTTTAATATCCGGGTTCGATTTTATGCCCTTCCCTATCGCAAACCGCCGGTCTTTGTAAATCCATTCGCTGGATACGGGTAGAGGCAGGTCATCTTTCACTGAAAGCTCTGATTGCTGGAACAGGAAGCCATGATCCGCGGTCAACAGCATATGTGTGCCATTTGCGCTGGCTATTTTCTTCAATATTTTATCAAGTTCATCGAAAGCCCTTTCTACGGCTTCTGAAGTCTTTACTTCACTGGTTACAGAGTCGGCAGTTCTGTCAATAACATTATGGAAAATATAGATGACATCGTTGTCGCGCATAAGCGCGCGCGCTTCAGTTTTCGTATTCATTTCAAGAAATGCATCAGCCACTACCGCGGTTGCCCGGCCTGGCAAGGCAGCTAATAATATTTTATTTCGAGCTTCCGTTCCTGTTGCGCTTTTTCCATCCACCTCAACAACTCCATCGCCCCAGTTAACAATCCGTTCTTGGCCGGGAAGCAATGATGCCATGCCAAGTTGCGTATAAGATGGCAGAGACCCGAAAACAGCTTCCGGTTCGGCTGACCAGCGATTTTCGGTTTGAAACCTGTTCGCAAAATCAACCGCAGCCTCAAATCGCAGTGCATCCGATATAATAACGAATAATTTCTGGCCTTTATCAAGATAGGGCTGAACAAATTGACTGAAGAAATCAGTTTGTTTTTGGAGCGCAGAACAGGACCAGGTTGTCATGTTTCTAATTTTATCGCTCCAAAGGTCGGAAAGCGGCAGCAGGTATTTATTCAAATAGATTTTTTCAACCAGTTCAGTTACTTTTTCCATTACCGCTACATGTTTGTATTTGCGATTGTGGAAGCAATAGGAACGATACGTCATATCTATTTTGTGCCAGGTGGCGATATAGCGTGACACTCCCGATTCCGGGGAGTCGATGCTCAATTCCGCAGATGCTATCAATTCCCTTAAAATGATGGCCTGTTCCAAGGCATCATAACCATCCCTGTCTTGCTCATACCAGACAGAGCTACGCCGCAGCTTTATTGAAGTAAGAAGATTTGACGCCGAAACCTCTTTAACAAAAGCCTGGCATATCCAATTAATAATGAATTTATCAAAAGCGGGAAAGGTGTCTGCGCTCTCAATGGGTTTTATATCCTGAAGGGTATCGAGTTGGGAAGCAATATGCAAATCCGCTTCAAGTATTTCAGCCCAAGAACGATAACTGCTTACATTAATCTGGCTTTCTTTCCAGTTTTGGATAAAAACACGAGCGTGGGAGTCGAGAGTTATTCCAGAATCAAGAGGATTGGAAGACCTAAATAAAGTTGTAACAAAATCACGAACAGAGGGCTGTTCAGAAACATAACCAAAAGCGAGGCCTACCGCAGACCAGAACGGCTCAAGCAAGTTGGCCGAATCAAAGCATTCTTCCACAGGGTCAAATACCGATTGATTCAATGCTTTTTTAATAAAACAATGAAGGAGCAAATCAATGTCAGGGTCTGTTCCCGCCATTACAGCCATCATTTTAAGCCGCAAGAATACGGGATCACATTCACCCTTAAGCATTAATTTGAATGTTTCAATCCGTTTGGGTGCTTTGAAAAATTCAATATGTTCTTCTACCAAATAATGCAGGTCATAAGTCAGGCCCGCTTCCTGCAGGGCTAAAGAAGCGCGGTCGGCCTTATATTCATGCGCTTGAAGCAATAAATCCAAAAGCCAGTTTTCACTGTCTGCGGGCCGGGGACTTGGAAAATAGAGCAGGTATTGTGCGTGTGGGGTGAGGTTCTTATGGATGGCTACTTTGGTGCCAAATTCATTTCCCTCAACCTTGATTTTATTAATACCTTCCTGTGCAAAGCCTTCAAAGGCTGAATACCATTGTTTGTCAGGGTCATACCAGAATACAAGACGGTGTTGATGAAAAATACGGCTCAAACTATCGTGTATGCGTTTCATGCATCAAGACCTAATAGTTCTTCAGGGAGCTGAGAGGCGGGTATTGTGGCGATAATGCTTTGCCATAAACGGTAAACCTGCGTTGTATTTGAAGAGGGGATGTCACCACCACCGGACCCCGCATCTAATCTTTTTGCGCGGATGATAGCCTCCCTAACTGCCGATAACGGATAATTTTTGCCGTTTAGAGCATTTTTACTGTAACGCCCTAATGTTGTTCGTAAAAGAGCTGATGTTTCAGTACCATCCTGTAAGAAGCGGACATTCTCTTCCGGAAGGCGATGCAAGAGCAACCATAATTCAAAACAAGGTTTGCTGATGGAAATATGAAATCCCTGCTGACGGGCATCATTAATTGCAGTCAAAAATGTTTGCCTGTGACTTTCTGAAATGAAATGGTCGGCATCCAGCAATAACCAGTACTCATCATTCTCTTGGGTTTGAATTTGTCCCCGGTATTCAATCAGACGATTTAAAACATGTCTTGCTGCCGAGCTCCCATCAGTAGTCGGAATCACAATGACATGAACGCGGGTAAAACTAAAAAAGCCAAAGTATTGTTGCGGAGCGAAGGTATCATCGCAGGCAACAATGTAGAGCCTGTCATCACGAAGCGCCCCCTCTTCGCGTTTTAGCGGTCGTTGTTTTCGAGGAAATAGACTCATTCCGTTTTTTCCTCGGCTGTTTTAAGACGGTCAATATCACCGAGAAAGGGAATAGCGCCAAAGCGTCCCTGGAGGTAATGCTTTTGTATAGACAAATCCGTCCTAACCTTAAAATCGGAAAGCGAGTATAGGTGGGTTGCGCCTGATTTGTTTTTCTCGGCAAACCATATTTCATCCCGTCTCAAGAGATCGAGATCAAGCAAATTGGATTCATGTGTCGTTACGATGATCTGACGATTTCCTGCGCTGCACACAGAAAGGAAGTATTCCAGATATTTCCACGTCAGCAACGGATGCATGCTGCGGTCAATCTCATCGATAACAAATATCCCTTTTTGCGTATTCATGCGATGCAGCGCAGGAATCAAATTCAAAAGCCTACGAGTACCATCAGACTCATCTGTCAATTCTAATGAAACTTTACTACCCGGAACATGCTCATGGGCGGCTTGAATTGTCACCAAGAAATAATGCTTTTCTTGTGTCTTTTCAATCAGAATTTCCATGTGATTCTCAGGGAGATATACGGTTTTCCCCTTTTGTTGTGTGTCCTTAAGCATGTCTGAAATAAATTGCTCCGGCAATAAACTACGAAGCTGCTCTTCGCTTATTTCCTTCTTAATGACCTGAAGACGATCCACCCCGGTTGCGGATGATTTAAGAAAATCACTCGCAAAATTCAGAAATATTTTATCGCGAGCCAATTTCTGACCCAGTGGCAGAAAGGGAGTTTCGGGTGCAATAAGTTGAAGGTCATTATTTAACCAATCCAATATGGCGCTGATTTCATTGCCATAATCATTAGTCTGAAGATTCGCACGTATTGTAGCCAGAAATGTCTGGTTTTGTGGCCCACCAACAGTAGCAAGTGCTTTTAGCTTTTCGCTGATAAGAGCAATTCCGGTCGCATCAATAGTAACCTTTCCTTCATTATCCGTGATGCGCTCATAGATTTCTTTCTCCCGTCCCCCTTCAACGCTGACGAGCCATTCTTCGAGGATTCGCTGGCTATCCACTTTAAAACCAAATCGATATAATCTGCCTTCAACAATAAAGCGAAGATCAAAACTGGATGGCTCAGATTGTTTTACGGCAAAACGGAAGGGCACAATTTCAGTAACATTGTTCTTTGTTCGCGGCAATAAAGCCATGTGTCGAAGATAAGCTAAGGCTTTAAAGAAATTCGATTTCCCAGCCCCGTTGGCACCATAAAGGACCGCAATACGCAGCAGCTTCTCGTCCGAACCAGGAATGGGAACAAGATGGTTCCCATGATCAGAATCAGGAAACCGGTTGCTGGCGACAAGACTTAGGGTCTGCTCTTCAGCAAACGAGCGAAAGTTGGAAACAGAGAATGATACTATCAATGGGCGCTCCTTGTGAAACTATCACAAATATACAAATATTATCGGCAATATTTCCACGCCAAACAATATGTTTCTGTGATATTATCACATATATAGCTATTCTTCATCTTTCGCCGCAAGCCCTGGTATTGGTGCTAACGCATCACCCAATTTCTGGTAATTGACCTTTACGCCGTCATCGAGACCCAGCTCCATTCTGGCCTGTGCCAAGGGTAAAAGCGTGTTTCGTTCGTACTCTTCGCACTCTCGGAGCACCTTTTTGTACTGATCGCTTTCCTTCAGGGCCTTGGCTTTTTCACGCGCAGAGGTGGCTTCGCTTGCCAGAAGGTGGTCAATGTGCGCTATACGCCCTTTGAGCTTTGTCATAAATTCACGTAGATATCCATTGAGAAGCGTATTAGCCGTGTCGCGAGTATATCGGTGCAGATAAACCAACGCGCTGAAACCTTTTTTGGGGCTTTGGAAGAGCCAGTATATAGGGCGCTTCTTGTAAGTCTTAAGATGGTCTTTATAGAAATCCGTTGTAAAATATTTCCGCAGGTCCTTGCCCAAGGCATCTTCAATAAATCGGATATTCTCTTCAAGTGTGGTTGCGCCAAAGGCAGCAACAAGGAATTCCCGAGTGCGAGCCACGATATCATCTTCAAACCATTCGCCGTCGAGGATCGGGATGATGCCGTCTGTATCGGGTCTAAAATTTAGCTTATTAAGCTGAAGCTCAACTTTGGTGAGGTAGTTTTTAATCGTGTCTTCAGCATCGGCGAGAATGAGGCCGGGCTTGTCCATAGAATAACGCCCCATCATACAACCCACTATATAGGAAAGGATCTCTTTCATCGTGTCGGCGAGGAGAAGTTTTTCTAGCTCTTTTTCGTTTTTATCATTACCGTAACGATAATGTGGGTTGCAAATAAGAGTTATTTCTTTAAGTGGTACTTCGGGAGTCAATTCGTTCTGCAAACTGTAGGCTTCGATAAAAATGCAATTATTTCTCTCTTCAAGCTGTTTCATTTCTTGGGTTGCAGTTTCCCATTTATGACGAAGACTTGTGTAAGCCTTAGAAAGATAATGAGATGATCGATGTGCTAGAACCTGCAGGCCAGTAAAACCCCACGAGGTCTCAAAAGAATCCCAGTCTAATTTTGAAATCGAAGATAATTGAAGATAATTATTTTCTATTGAGCGCCTATTTACTTTAGAAAACAAAGGAACATCTCGTATGTTTTTAACCTGGAAATTAAGCGTGGGGTTATTAACCTTCAGAATTTGTAGAACAATCTTAGTATTTAACAACGACATCACAAAAGGTATATCATTGTCATTTTGAAAAAAGACACTCGAACCGCCAACATCAAAAGTCGCATCTTCTGGCAAATACCGGAAACTTGGCATTGAAGAAGTAATCAGCCCCCAAGTAACTCCTTTTTTATACCATAGATGACGCGTTTCATAACATCGTGAACAAAGCTGTTTCACAACATCGTGAACAATTTATATCCTTGATAAAGTCATCAGGGAGGTTTATTATGGACAAAAAAGTTATACACCAGACGAAGAGGTATCCGCGCGGAAGCGGAGTTTTGAACTGTATTCTGCCGGCCATTCTGTTGTTGAGATAGCAGCGATACTTGAACGATCGCGAAACTGGGTTTACAAATGGATTGAACGAAGCCAAGGACAAGACACAGATGAACAGTGGTATCTCAGTCAGTCGAAAGTGCCTCATACCAAGCCGGGTAAAATCGATGAGTCTGTTGAACATGCAATCGTTCAATCGAGACAACGACTCAAACGTCGGGACACTCCGGCAACCAGATATGCTTTCTGCGGTGCTGTCGGTATTCATCAAGACCTCGACCGCAAAGGAATTGAGGATAAACCAAGCCTTTCCACCATCAATCGAGTTCTCAAACGAAACGGGTTGGTTGAAACCGAGTGTCCGTTGCAACACGAAGAAAAACGCATTTATTATCCGGTTACTCGGGCACGGCATCCTGGTTTTCTTCACCAGATGGATATCATCACGCCGCTGTATATCACCGGATACGGAAAGGTTTCTTCGATCAACCGAATCGATGTCTGCACCAGTCACGCCAACCTTCAGCAGTACGATGCGAAAAATGCGGAAAGCATTCTTTCCTTTGTCATCTCTGACTGGAAAACGTATGGTATACCTCGGTATCTGCAAGTGGATAATGAGGCTGCTTTCCGTGGTGGCCTCTATCATCCGCGGACCTTCGGTAAGCTGGTCCGATTCTGCCTTAATTTTGAAGTTCAGATGATCTTTATCCCCTTCAATGAACCGTGGAGGAACGGTCATATCGAAAGTTTGAATGGCCGATTTCAAAAACTCGTCTGGGATAAATACCGGGTTAAAAATCTTATGCATTTGCGGGAAGAGTCTTTGAAGTTTCAAGTTCAACACAATACCTATCAAGACTACCGCAAAGAGCATTTCTGCCGGATTCCCGGCTATGGATACACGGAAACATACCTGCCAGAGTCTTTTGAGTACGATGTCGCGCAGCCATTGCCGATTACGACAGGCATGATCCATTTCATCAGACGGGTAGATGAAAATGGTTGCGTCAGCATCCTTAATGAAACATTCCATGTTGAAAAGAACCTGAGTTATGAGTACATATGGGCGGTCATCAATACCAGAGAACAATCTTTGTCTTTTTATTACAAAGCAACCAAATTGGTTGATAAAAAGTTGGTCCTTAAAACAGATTATCATATACGTGAAAAAGTTAAAAACCGTTTATCAATTGAACGTTTCTTTAAACCATAATGTTCACGATGTTGTGACACGCTTAGTTGGACTAAGAAATGTTCACGATGTTGTGACATTTGCCACATAGATATTCTGGAATAATTCTACAAATATGGTCTTTCCTGTAGTGTTCCCGAGCTTCTTGGGACCAATTTATAACATCATCAAGATTGCCATACCATCGTCGAAACCCCCCTCCTTTAGCATAAAAAAACCACTTTTTTGAAATACCAACATTGCGCCTGCTAACTTCCCAGTGTTGTCTTACAAATACATCATTATTTCCTGTTTTATTTCTGTCATCAGAAATAGTAATCGACTCTACCTTCTGATCATTATATAGATTACGAAATGTATCACTTACCCAATAAGCGATAGGGCTCCCTGGAATCCTCCCGAAATCCTCCGTACTGGCCCTATAAAACCAACTACATTGAGGATTTTTAATTGCTTCGAGTGTTCGCGGGGCTTGATTTTCCGAACCTTTAAAATCAGATAAACGAACATATCCGCCTTTATAGCCAGAACGCTTTAAGTTCTCAATTGTAAACGTGCAAATTGGGACAACAGCTCCATCAAATCCTGAATATTCGAGCTGAATCAAAGATGTTATGGTCGCCTTTGTAATGAGATGCTTTCTAAGTTTCTCATAGGATGAAATAAACATCCATACAAAAGGACTCATAAAACCTAGATGGCCTTTTGGTAAAGCCAAGCTAAGATTTCTAATTATGAAGGCGGAAAATAAATCGGATTTCACATCAGCATACTCAGAAAGGAGAAACTCTCTGATTTTATCATTCATCCACCGCCCACCCATGTAGGGTGGATTCGCTACAACCACATGATATTTCGGAATAAGGTAGTCTGACTGCTTTAATAATTTCAACACCTTTTCATGTGTCGGCGCAATAAAGAGATTACTCTCTACATCTTTGCTTTCCAGCAGTTTAATCATCCTTTGAACATCAGTTACAGCAGGCTGAATAAGCGAACCAATGTTTTCAGCTTCTTCAAACTGGTGCAACAAGGTTTCGAGGTTCGCGGTAAATAAATCTCGTCCAATAAAATTCATGTACTCGTTCAATTCACTCTCTTTAAACACAATTTTATGGAGAGTACAAATATTAGGCTGAATTGGTTTTTGAAATATATTACGCGACTTTTCCCGTGCTTTGAATACAAGTGCTAGTTCCGCAAGCTGCGCGGCGCGCGGGCAGATATCAAGACCATGCAGATTATACTGCAGAATAAGTGCTGGTATATCGTCAGTTGCGTGGCCTTCCTCCTCATAAATATGACAAAGAAGGTCAAAAGCATATGTCAACATATGTCCGCTGCCAACAGCAGGATCAAGCACGCGAATATCTTCCGGTTTACCAATTCTTAGGAAGTTCGTATCAGTTTCGCCTTCAATGTAATAAGGCATGTGCTGCCGCAACTTTGAATCGGGACGATTAAGTAACCAGAGGCGTCCAAGCGAGTTCTCGACAAGGTAACGTACAATCCAGTGCGGGGTAAAAAGCTGTGTGACCGCAGGAATATCCTCGGTAGGCACGGCGCTCTTACGGGCCATGATCTGGTCTTTCTTATCCGAAATATAAAACTGATAAAGCCAGCCAAGGATTTCCACTTCTGCACAAGCATCATCGTTGATTTCAATCCGAAAGCCTTGAGCGATGGAGTGTTCTGTCAGCACATCATCTGGTAATAGAAATTCAGTTTCATCATCGAGTTTCTCAAATAGGAATGGCATCAGGTCATGATAAAACCGACAAGCCCCAAGAACAAGATTTCTATAAACTTCGCCCTGCGGATCAGGTGAAGGCAGACGGCCATTAAGGATATCGTTCAAGCGGGCGACATTAACAAAAGGTTTCAGTTCATCGGGAATTGTGCCAACCCTGGTGTGTTTAAGAATTTCCGGTTGTGTCTCATCCGGTGTGGCTGGCATCAATACTTTGGTGTGGAAAGGGTGCCAGGAGCGGGCATCGAGAAATCGGAGAGCGGCAAGGCGATTGAACCAGGTGTAGGCGACCTGCTCTACAAGTGCGGTACGTCCTTCCTGGGATTGCTGACGGAGCTTGTTAACCTGAGCTGAAGCCGCTCGTAAATCGGCTGTGTCGGCAGTAAGAACATAATCGAGTTTACGGCCAACCGCTTCAATAAGCCTGCGCCGTACCTCTGGTGCAAAGGCCTTGAGCTTTGATGTGTCTATCGCCATTACAGGCTTATCCTATTGCCCTTTGCAAGCTCAATTTGAACGGCCTTGCGTAGATCCGCCAGCCATTCATCAAGCTCTTTTTCATTTGAAATTGAAGCCAGCGTAGTTGCTACTTTAAGGCCAGCCATAGGAACAAACTGAATCTTGGGTTTACCCTGACCTGTTAATTGAGCTCCCGACTTAGCGGGCTTGCTTGGAGTCGCGGCAAGATGTACGGCCAATGCAAGCTGAGTTGGGTATTCATTTTGGATATAGCGGGTAACACGTTCACGAATGGCAATGATTAGTTTTGCACCACTGATTTCTGACCGTATGCGGGATAATGGTTCCAAAACCTGCGCTTGCTGCTCCAGTGTTATTTTCTTAAAATCTTCTGCGTTACGGAGCTGTGATTCCCGATTATCCAGCACTGCGTTAGCTGTTTGTCGCTCATCGGCAAGTTTGCTGTTGATGATTTCTTTAATTTTGGTAACCGCCGTTTTAGCATTGGGTATAAAGGAACCACGGAAAGGAGCATCAGACTCGGCGAGTAGTTGCAATGGCTCGATATCCTGTGACGATATTTCCGAAAGGTTGGCTTCTTGTTCCTTAAAAAAGGAAATGATTTCTGTATAAACTTTTGATTGGGGCCCGTTAATAAAAGTCTTAACTGGGCTAATCACAACATTTTTAAGGTTTAGGAATTCATCCTTAAATCCGGAACAATGATTCAGTAAGTAAGCAAAATCTTTCTCGGTTATTTCTTTAATGCGCATATATGCAGGCTGAAGTTTTGATAGAAATGGGTAGCTGCTTGCCAGTTTAAGCAATGACTGCAATTCCCGTTCTTCTTTTTCAAATGCAGAAACTGTGCATTGACCAACGGATCTCGGGTCTGTTCCTGTGTTGTCTTGGTCAAAGAATTCCAGATGAAATCTTTTTAGAGCTGCTACCTTGGTTGCGTCGAATTGTTCCTGTATTTTAACACGGATGCTGCCATGTTGACGTGAATTTTTAAGCGCTATTAATGCTGTTTGGGAATCGAGTATGTCGCTGATTCGAAGTTCAACCTTGCCCATACGGAAGAGGCGCGCCACAATTGTCAGGACCGCCATTGAATACCAGCCATAAGGACGCCTGGCAAAATATCGAAGGATTTCTTCGATGGTAGTACGTTCACCATTGTCCTGGTTGCGTAAAACATAGGTGAGTACCTCTTGTTCAGCTTCAGAGAGGGTTTGTTGTGTGTTGGCAAAGAGATCGTCGGGTTCCTGTAAAGTTCGAACAAGGGTTTCTTCGCTATAAACCACTTTCAACATCTTAAGGTTGGGATACGCAAAAGAAACAAGCTGCTGACTCGCTTTGTAGAAACGGTTTCGTGCGTCGCCTTCACCTATTTCGTTAAGCCTGCTGCCGTTTAAATACAACGGCGCTTTTCCAAGGAGTTCCACACATAGGTTTTTCAATGTCTCGCGCCTTAGTCCGTTTTGCTGGCTTCGCTGGTCAAGAATGTCTTTTCGAGTTGCATCAATGCTACTGCTGATACTTTGCTGTACATATTTCTGCGTTTTTAAGAATATCCGAGCTTCGGATATAATACGTTCATCAGCGGGCAAGACAGCCAGCAGTTCCGCTTTTCCAGTGTTTTGAGCGGCTAATATTGATGGGGCATCGTGGTTTACATGCTCCGGTGTTATAATATTTATGGCAAAATCCGCGTCTTTCCCTGCAAGTTGGTCATCAAGACGTCGGGCATAGGCATAATCCTGCCCATTCCCCTCAAAACGAATTTTAGGATCCCGCAGCACATCCTGAAATAAAATATCAGATAATAGTTTTGATTGCAGTGCGCTGTCTATGTCTGTGTTTTTTATTTCATTTTCAACATCTTTTTCTTTGTCTGTCAGAAACTCATAAAGGTCACCGTTCTGTTGCAAGTAGGACTGCCCGGCGAGTAGTGCCAGGGCTTCACGGACATTCTTTTCGTGTTTCAGAATGTTTATTGTGGGGGTGTCGATGAGAAGAATTGCAATGTTTCGCGGGGTAGGTTTAAATTCACGGACCCATTTTAACAAGAATAGTGCTTTGAGTATTTTTTTTCCTGTTTCATTATCAAGCCGTTGGTCCGCCTGCTTTACGGAAACCTGAAAATCCCCTTTAAGGGAAGAAGCGATGCCTTCGAACATAAGGTCAAACGTAGCCAATTGGCCAACATTTTTATCTCGCAGTCTTTTTGCGACTTCCTGAAATACTGCCAGCATTGAGCGTTCGCCTACCGCGGTATGTTTTCCCGTAAAGGCATCATGACCCGATAATTGCTCAATAGCTCTCTGAAAAAGATCAAACTGATAGGGATGAAAAGGATAAAAAGCGCAGAATTCATCGCTGCCCCGCCAACCCTTGAATTCCTGGCCTCCGTCACCAAAACGATAAAGTGTTTGAAGATTTTCTTTCTCGTGGTCATAAATGGATGTTAAAACCTCGGGTTCGGCTTCTTTTTTTGCCAACAGCCTTTTTTGAATTACTTCCCGGACATTCGCACTGGTTAAGGTGAGGCGTGTTTTAAAACGAGCTGCAATCTTTGTAAAATCCTGCCCTTGTTCTTTTTTAAGCTCGCCTAACACACGCTGTAAGTCTCCTTGTGATGTGACAAAGACCCAGGAGCGGCCTTTGCAAACGGTGGCAAGCGTTTCTGCGATGGTCTGCAAATTCAACATGAGTTTTGAATTTTGTCCGATAAACTGGCCCGCTTCATCGACAAAGAAGTTCAACCTAAATGCGGGGCCCTGTTTTTCGATAAAGGCTCGGACTCTTTCAGCAAAAGATTCGATTGAAACCTTATAATTGGTACGCATTCTATCAAATAGTTTTAGGCCTTCATCGTATGATTTCTTATAAAAAGCCGCATAAACCTTGGCAAAGGTTTCGTTTTCAAGTGTTTCCAGTACCGGCAGGGCTTGCTCCCAAGTATGACCAGTGGCCTTTTTATAAGCGTCTTTAAAAGGCTGCCACTCGTTACGGACATCTAGGTCGTATTCAAATTGTGCTATGTGTCCTTGTTTTGCATAGTAGCCCTGCAATTCATTCAGAACCTTCATGAAAACTTCCAGCACTGGGGATGATTGGTCGCCACCAATTGCATCGGATTTCTGGTCGATATTAAAGAGAATACTACGGGAGGGTATTTTAACGGCGCGCTGGAGTTCTCCCCGGACAATTTCGTCGTCGATTTTTGGCAGTATTACTGAAGCGGTGGTTGTGCCGTTTGGTAATTTCCGGTTATCGAGTAAATGTGAAAGAATTTTTAATAGATGAGATTTACCGGAACCAAAAAAACCGGAGATCCATACACCATTAGCATTAGTCTCTTCCAAATACCGTTCTGCGAATTCACCAAGTCCCTTGGCAACTTCAGCGGTTACCACATATTCTTCGATTTCAGTTTGAAGGTTGCGCTCATCATCGGCTTTAATAACCCCTTCAATAGCACGCTCAACCGGTTTAATAAAAAGTTCTTGGATTTTCATATTCGGTAGTGCTCCAGATTAAAGGCCCTGTAATACGGTCGTTGAAGCGGCGGGGTAGCCAGCGAACCAAAAAGACGCAACTGAGATCCAAGTCCGTTTTCCTGGGTATATTCGCCTGGGAAGAATAACACTACTGGATGCCGCATCATGGTAGGTTGTAGATTTTCGAGAATATTGTGGGTCCGTAAAAATGGAAATAGTCGCCCGACACCAATCAATAATGCAAGTTTAACATCCGCTGAATGTATGCTTTGTACAAGCCGGGGAATAAAACGAGTCTTCGGGTCAGAAAGATTTGAAAGCGTATCAAGTAGTTTTGCTTTGCCGATGGTTGGTTCTTTTTCTATAATTCGGCCAAGGTGATTTTCTTCTTCAAGCTGTTGCAGGAACAAGGTAAACATGTCTACCACGGCAACGCTTACACCTTGCGTTATTAAGCGCGATTCAATCCCGGCAACCATACGGCGAACCCCATCCTCGTCCTGAGGCCGGTAAGTATGAATGAACATCGGCACTTCATTGGCAAGGCCTTTCAGGGCTAGGAAATCCGGGTTGCTGAATATTTTGAAAAGGCGTTCTGTTGTGTCAGTCATATCAAGCTGCTTTCAACGCTTGAATTTCCGGGTTGCTGAATAAAAACCCAGCCAACCATTTTTTGTTATCCACCACGATGCAATCCATTACATTATGCGGAAGTGGAGGGCGTTTTATCGATAAGTCCTTAGGGCTCTTATCCAGGACACCGATTTCCCGTAACATGGTATGAACCATGCTTCGGGCTTTAATTCTGGTTGAAGATGAAATATTTGCTAAATCGGGGTAGCGTTCACATAGGGTGGTAAAATAATTTTCATAATCAGAAGGGCGAAAGTAGGGGTCATGCATTTCGATTTTATTCCGGATTACCTCTGAAACCAATTGAAAAATAAATGGCGTTTGTTTCAGAAGAGACAACCAAGCAAGCGCTGTACGAGTATCAGCGGTTCCGGACGCAAGCAATTCGATTTGAGACAACGTCAGAGTTTGGAGCCGGACTCGTAACTCGCGTTCTATTCGCACCCCGCTCATTTTGGACTTGGCCTGCAAAGCATTATTGGATAACACCGTTCTTTGGGTGACATCCCAATCGCGGTTTTTAAGATAAGCTTCAGCGATAATCCGGGCCAAATCCGGACGTAAAGAAGCGCCGATAAAACTTAGGCTGATTTGATTCATTTTAATTTCAAAAATAAGAACCTCGCTTAACCATAACGTATTTAACGGCAAAGGGTAATATAGTTTTTTAGGTGCATTTATTAAATGATAATAAACATGGTTATAAGGTTTGCAACTTATCAAGAGTAAGGTTATTTTTCTTTGTGGCTAACACACTGGCATTGGCTATAAGATTCGATGGGCGGAAGCGGCGGACAGACCATTTGATTATCAGGAACCGCTTCTTAAGCATGAGATGATGAATCAAAAAGCACGGAGCGCTACGACCAGAACCATGAAATGCAAAATTGATTTAGAGGGGTAACGATGAAGCCTATTTTTACAATTCATGCCGGGGAATATCTTGTTGGTGATTTTTTAGAAAAGCAATTCCCTGAATGTGATGTATGGATCCCTTCAAAAGATACCGGAACGGATTTGTTGATTGCAAATTCGAGGAACCGAAAAAGGAACATAGGAATACAGGTGAAATTCTCAAAAGATTTTTTACCGCAAATGGAAGCGTCATTTCATGGCAGTTTGTCGGCTTGCGGATGGTGGACATTAAATTCTGATAAGACCCAGCATAGCAATGCTGAATTATGGGTATTGGCTGCTTATAGTTTCGTTGAAAAAAGAGTTCAACATATCATCATAGAACCGAAAGAGCTTCTTAAACGACTGAATAAAATACATGGCCAACAAAAAAGCATCAACACATACCTATGGGTAACGCAAGATGGGAAATGTTTTGAAACCCGTGGCCTAAACAAAGAAACGGCAAATAAATTAATAACAGGGGATTATTCCTGTATTCCAAGTGATAGAAACTTTTCTGAGTTCTTGGATGCATGGGATAAAATAAAAAGGCAAGTCAATTAATGAAATATGATTTAGAATGGACAACCGTTATTTGCGAAAATACGATGCATTAGACAGGATGATGCTTACATGCGAAGATTAAATTAAGAGGGTGGATAAATGGATATTGGGCCACAGTCAAAAGGTGATGATCCTTTTACAAAGAAATGCCGGTTACTACAATCAAAATACCGGAGCCAAACACTAAAAGAGCTTTGCGGAAAAGGCCCTAAAGAAACCAGCGATACACTCTACGGAAACATGCTTAAGAATGGCCAGAAAACAGGGTCTAATTTCATTCCTGGCGCGGCATTCCGATATGCGAAGCAAAGAGTGGAGGCGAAGAAATCAAATAAATACCTGACCATTGAAGAGTTTCGTCTTTTTAACAATATGCTAAGCAGCATGCCCATGTGCTTCAACTTGTTCTCAGACCTCAGGGAACTCCTGATGAACAATAAAGATGAGGGAACCAAAGTCATAAAGCAGCTTTTTCAGGAAATACCTTGGATAGAAACCGCACACGAAATAGAGGTAGAATTCATTCCAATCCCGATTGCGGATTATACCAACGATAAATCAGCCTTTGATGCTGTCATCTTTGCAGAAAACAGAAAGGGTATCAAAAGCCTTATCAGCATTGAAACAAAATATACGGACCTTCTGGGTTCAAATACGGCAGCAAATTCAGACATCAAGAATGATTTGGTAGAAAAAGGAGGGTTTTTTAGTAATAAACTCAAAGAAGAGTTGCGGAATCGGGGTTACAGGCAGATACACAGGAACTTTCTTTTAACGTATGCCTATGCCAAAAAGCACGGTATGACCAATTTCGCAAATATCATTATTTCACCGGAAGAGGATAAGCTTTCAGGGATCGAAATCAGTGAAATGCAGCGGGAAATGACAGCTTACAGCGATAGAATTCTGAAAATCAGCCTGCAGGAATTTGTTTCGCGGGGTAAAAACTGCGGGCAACAGGTAATAATGGCAGTGATGGATAAATTCTGGGACAGGTATTTGGATTATTAGCTATAATTAAAACAATGCCTCTCATAATATACAAAGCACAAAATGCCAACATGCTGCAATTCGTTGAGTTTTGGAAAAAACGATATTTCTACGCAGACGAACATTTATACACTGAAAACATAGGACTGGAGCTAACAGAAGAACGAATACTCAGTCTTTTTCTATGGAAAAACGGAACCCCATTGTCAAATCTGAAACAAGCGTCCGTTCTTAAAAACTTTATTGAAAGACGCCAAGAACTGGCACGCCTTCAACCTGATATAAATGCTGGTGATTTCTTACATCATTTCAAGGATGGGGGCGCAATATGGAGAATATTTTGGCTGCATTGCTGGAAACCATTACGTTTTCCCATTTATGACCAACATGTGCACAGAGCAATGGCATTCATCCAGAACGGGAAATCTGAAGAGATTCCAAAATATGACCCAAGGAAGGTTGAATCCTATTTACAAAGATATTTACCATTTCACTCGACCTTTAGCGGTATTGATGGTAGAGATAGTGACAAGGCATTGTGGGCTTTTGGTAAATTCCTTAATGAATCCAACTTCCCAACAATAACCTTGGAGTAGTATAAGCTACGAACCAAATCTTTGGGGAGGCAAAAACCAGGAACGAATGAATTAATTCCTTTCTATCAATTTAAGACACGAATCTTTAACTTTTATCTTTAATTCCTGTGGGGCGAGAACCGTTACTTCCCCGCCCATCTGGAGAACCCAGCGAATCAAATTATCCGTCATCGGACAGGTAAGACTTAAATCAATACTGCCATTCTTGCGGTGTTCCACCTTTTGTGAAGGATGCCAGACATTCCTTTCCACCCAGGCTGCGGCTTTTCCGTCGATGTTCAAGCGGATATCAACGTTAGAGAGACCCCGCATGCGGCCGAACCCCTGTTCAAGGTACTCCTCGGCTTTGAAACCCTTCGGCAGCGCGAAATAATGGTCGAGAACGCGCGGGTTGTAGATTCTGTCGAGGGCGAACGTTCGGACTGAATTACGAAGCTTACAGAACCCAATTAGATACCAGTCACCGCCGTCATTGACCAGGACGTAAGGGTCCACCTCGCGCACGGTGATCTTCGCTTCCGCCGACTTATACCCAATGCTGACGCGCTTCTTATCCATGATGGCGTCCAGCAGTTTCTGAAAAATCCGCGATACGCTGCGTTCCGCCTTGTAGGGCCTGCGGAAAATTACGCTGCCGCAAAGATTGCGGATGGCAGACATCATTTTAGCGTCGTGGCGTACGGGGTTCAGCAGCCGGTTGAAGGCGGGATGAATGTCCGAGTGAAAAGACATTCCGGCATGCACCTTCAGCGCCCGTTCGGAGATAAGGA
>Ga0208373_1000507_pt1 | contig 66665 bp, 58 predicted proteins | sample RifOxyC2_FD_184036 | JGI IMG/M metagenome (GOLD analysis project Ga0208373, IMG submission 184036) | Soil microbial communities from Rifle, Colorado - Rifle Oxygen_injection C2 (SPAdes) | ecosystem: Environmental > Terrestrial > Deep subsurface > Rock core/Sediment | place: Rifle, Colorado...
GTTCTTCTATACGTCTCTCCAGATTGCCTGTAACTCCAACATAATATCTCCCCATCTTTTCACTTTGAATTATATATAAGTAATACATAAAAAATTTAGCCCGCAACCGGGATTGAACCGGTGACCTTCCCGACGTTCTTACGAAGTCGGGATGCTCTTTCCAACTGGGGTTATCCCGATAATCTTATCTATTGCCTTGCGACTATGTTTTGATTTTATAAATCTTTCTCTCTTGTATGCTGAAGTGCTATCTGCAAATTCTTCAACCTTTCTTATCTTCCAAGGTCGGTATGGTTTTGTTGACTTAGTACAACCATTATTGTGTTCTTCTATACGTCTCTCCAGATTGCCTGTAACTCCAACATAATATCTCCCCATCTTTTCACTTTGAATTATATATAAGTAATACATAAAAAATTTAGCCCGCAACCGGGATTGAACCGGTGACCTCGTCCTTACCAAGGACGTGCTCTACCAACTGAGCTACACGGGCATATTAGCTTATGGCCTATGGCTTATAGCTTATGGCTTATGGATAAGCTCTGATTTTCTAAAAATCGGATCAAAATCATAGCGTTTAAAAGCCTCGGAAGCCCCTTCCTCCCTATCAACAACAGATATAACTTTCACAACCTTAGCCCCGACAGCCTCGACTGCTTCTATCGCTTGCAAAGCAGATCCTCCAGTAGTTGAAACATCTTCCACTATTAAAACATTAAAACCTGCTTCAATAATACCTTCTATTTTTTGTCCTGTTCCATGAGTCTTCTCTTTTTTACGAACTATAAAACCCGGAATATCAGAAAGAGTTATAACCGCCCCAATTATAGGATCGGCCCCCAGTGTCATCCCTCCAACCGCATCTATTTTCATCCCTTTTATCTTTTCAAGGATAATCTTGCCAATCAGCTTTGCTCCTTGAGGATGAAGAGTAATCCTGCGGCAGTCAATATAGAAATTGCTTTTTTTGCCGGAAGATAAAGTAAATTCTCCCGTTTTAAACGCTCCCGTCTCTCTTAGCAATTTCTTAAGTTCATTTAACATACTATTTACCTCTTTTGCCAACTACTACCCACACTAATTTCCTCTCAGAGTGAGGACTATAAAATCTCCTCCAATCCGTAAACTAAACCTTTTTGATCTCCAACTTTACGGATAGCAAGAATAACTCCAGGCATAAATGATTCTCTATTAATTGTATCATGACGAATCGTTAAAGTTTGACCCAAGCCTCCAAATATAACCTCTTGATGCGCCACAAGTCCGGGCAATCTGACAGCATGAATCGGTATCTCTCTCTCCTTACCAATAACATCCTGAATCATTTTTGCCGTTTTAATGGCGGTCCCGGACGGTTTATCAACTTTATGCTGATGATGAAATTCGATTACTTCAACATCTTTCATATATTTTGCAGCCTCTTTTGCAAATTGCATCATAAGGACAGCTCCTATCGCAAAATTAGGGGCTACTATACAATTTCTTTTAGTCTTTTTACAAAAATCCTCCATGTTTTTCAAGTTATTAATTGTAAGCCCTGTTGTGCCGACAACAGCATGCGCGCCAGCTTCCAAAATATTTTTTACATTCTGAAAAGCAGCTTTTGGATGAGTAAAATCGACAACTACTTCCGCTTTTTTTTCTTTTATAGCTTTAACAAGATCATCGCCAAGGTCAATTTGAGCGACAAGATCTAAATCGCTTTCATTTAAAACAGCTTTAACTGTCTCTATCCCCATTTTCCCGCGGGCTCCATTGACTACAACTTTTATTTTTGACATACCATTTCCTCCTAATCCCTGTTACGTTAGCTCCTTCTACTCGTATAATGGGCTTGTTACGTAATGACAGTTTTTGCAATTTGTCATCCCCGCAAAAGCGGGATCCATCTTAACCCCGATTATTATAATCGGGGTTGTTTTACGAGAAATAGATTCCCGTTTTCACGGGAATGACCATTTCGCAACAGTCCCATAATATCACCTGAAATTTTCTAAACTGTCTTGCGACATCATTATACCAAAGCCCGTGTAATAGGGCAAAGGAGTTGGATTGTGAAAATAAATACAATCAATGAACTCCGAGTTCCAAAGAGACCCCAAGCAACAAATGGCTTTTCAATGCGACACAGTTGTAATCAACTGCGTCTACTTTTAACCACTGCTATTTTTATTCTAAAAACTTTTATGCCGATAACAGCATTATCAATGTTTGGATGTGAAACAGAAGAAGATCAAAAAAACTCCCCCACCCCTGCACAAACTCCTTCGACGGAAACAACTCCATTAACTCTAAATTGCGAAGAAAATGCTGACTGTTATGTTGAAAAGAAATATGAAGATCAAGGGATATGTTTTGTTGATACTGATAAAAAATCAAATACAATAGGAATAAAATGCGAAAACATGATGGAATATAATTATACTTTTTTAATATTTGCGCTTCAAACTCCAATAGAAATCACAAAAAAGGCAACTGTGCATCTTAAAGTAAAGGACTTGAATGGAATAGATTTAAACCTTTCCGGCCAAAGTTTTAGTTTTAGAATGCAGCAGAATTTTTTATCTGTTAGAGCAGCTGGGGCTTATGCAATTGAAGTGGGAAAAGATATTCAAACCCCCGGAGGTTTTAATTATTCTTACAATTTCTTGACTTTTGAAGATGATACCGCTTTTGAAGGATCACACGCTATAGATGTTTCCGCAACAGATTATCCTATCTCCATCGCTTATCTTGCAGTAGAATTCATGAGCCCATCTGATTTCTTTTTTGCAGAATTTGAATCTATAAAATTTATCTTTTAGTTCTTCCGTCCTTTTGTTTTTTCCGTTTCTTCATTTGACACCGATTGATCACCCTGTATGCCCAAACCCCCCCACACCACGGTCTGTCGATGAAAGATCAGAGACCTCTTCAAACTCAATTCGCTCTATTTTATTTACAATCATCTGCGCAATACGGTCGCCGCGTTTAACAACAAGATCCTGTTTACTGTGGTTCATAAGGATAACACCAACCTCTCCACGATAATCGGCATCGACAGTTCCGGGAGTATTTAATACTGAAATACCCTGTTTTAGAGCGAGTCCGGAACGCGGCCTAACTTGAGCTTCATACCCTTCTGGAAGAGCAATCGCAAGCCCTGTCGGTATTAATTTCCAGCCGCCAGGCGGAATTGCAAGATCTTCCGTAACTGCAGCATAAAGATCCATCCCCGCCGCATGATCACTCATATACTTAGGAAGAGGTAAATCTTCTCCATGGGCTAATCGTTTCACTTGCACTTTTATGTTCATCAAATTGCTCCTTTTTTTAATAATCAATTATAACAAATTTAACCTTGATTATTCACAGTAAAACCAGAAATTAACCCCGAGTATCATAATCGGGGTTAACTTTGTATATGAAATTCCAACCTATTTTTGCCGATAAATATTTAGGAAATAGTAAGAAAATTCTACTGGAGGAAATAAAATGTTTTCACAAAAAATATTCGCCGCAAAAAGTCTTCAATATCCATCAAGGGAGGCTCTTCACACAACAATAACAAGAGGATTGCAGGGAATTGGAATAACCTCTGAAACAATGCGAGGTAAAAAAGTTTTAATAAAACCGAACTTGGCAGGGCCAAGCTCTGTTCCACATCAATATTCTATGACAAGCAGGGATCTGATGATTGCAATGGCTAGATTCGCGCAAGAAGGCGGGGCATCTGAAGTCATAATCGCAGACCATTGTGCAGGTTATACAAACCAGCTTTATCACGTTCCAGACTATATCCCATTTTTTAGCGCTGATATTGGTTTAGAATCTTTGGCTCAACAGCATAATATAGCTTTTTACGATTTACATCGCGTCAATTTTGAAGAAAGAGAGGGACTATTCTTCCCCGCTCTTTTAAATGATCCAAATTTATTAATAATCAACATGACACTTCCAAAAACCCATCATCAGGACTTTTTATCTCTTTGCCTTAAAAACCTTGGGATGGGGTTAACAGATAACAGAGATAATATGCATCAAAATTTAAGCAAATCAATAATAAGGGCAAACAATATTATAAGATATGGGATGAAAATTCCGGTTATTGACATTGTAGACGGAAGATTTGGTCAGGATGGAATGGGCCCTCATTTTGGGAATCCTGTCGATCCGACCTCTCCTTTTATTTTATTTGGCACTGATCCTGTAGCGGTCGATGCGACAGCCGCAAGACTTATGGGATTTGATCCATACAATATCAATACAATAAGATTAGGGCATAATACAATTTTAGGACATATTGACAGATCTGTATTAGGAGACATTAACGAACTAACTCCAACAAAATTTACACCATCTCCCGCATGGGAATTTAGCATAACAGAAGATAGAAGAGCTATACTCTTTTGGCTTGATGAAGACGGCATTGGGCGTTTAAGGATCTACACACTAAATGAAAGACTTCACCAATTTATCTTAAACAGGGAAAAAAGGATCCTCTTCAGAGAAAATATAACAAAAGATGAGGCTGATGATATTGTTTTCGGAGAAAACCATTCGGATATAATAAACGACCCTGATTTTGTATATTACGCGGATCCTGCTGTCGAATTTTTCACTGAGTCAGATAACAACACACAAACATTAAGTGGATTAAGAGGATGGATAAGCCCTTCAACTTATAATTTAGGTTGTACCATTGCAGCCGCGGCAAAAAACACCAGGCTGGAAGTGACTGTTGCATATAATGAACCCCAATTTCCTAATCGGGGTGAAGCAAGCTCAAGTTATTTTCTAACTTATAATGATGAATCTCAACAAACTAATTACTCTCCTAACCAGAACATCATTATCCCCGGATCTTCTTCTTTAGCAAGAAAACTTTATATGGCAGGTATCAGAAGAATGAATATCTTAAAAGGGATAAGAGCTATGGATTTTGAAACAGCGGTAAAACAAACCCTATACAATGATATGACAAGAAAGGAACAGCTAATAGCAGCAGGAATGTCTATCGCGGCAATAGGATCAATTTATACTGCCGCAAGATCTGGTTTGTTTTATTTAATGCAATCATTTCTTGGCTTTTGAGGAAAGCATAGATAAGATAAATCATAAAAAAGGGATCAAGAATGAAAGTCTCTTCTCCCCTCAAAAGATTTTGACAGCGTAGCTTCGTCCACGTAATCCAAGTCCCCTCCAATTGGCAACCCGTAAGCTATCCGAGTCACCCTGACTCCTAAAGGAGACAAAAGTTTTGTAATATACATAGCAGTAACCTCTCCCTCTGTCGTTGGGTTCATCGCAAGGACAACTTCGGAAATCTTTAAAGCAACAATCCTTTGAAGAAGTTCCTTTATTCTTAAAGCATCCGGACTTACACCGTCCAAAGGAGAGATAACCCCACCCAAAACATGATAAACCCCCTTAAAACTTCTGCTTCTCTCTATTGCCATCAAATCTTTTGGCTCTTCAACAACACAAATAATATCCTTTTCCCGAGACTCATCAATACATATTTCACAAGGGTCCTTATCCGTTATATGAAAACATTGAGAACAATTTTTGATATTCTTTTTTGCCTCCACAATTGTCCTGGCAAGCTCTTCTACTTCCTGTTCTGTCACCCCAAGAATATAAAAAGCAAGCCTCTGTGCAGACTTAGGCCCAACGCCGGGAAGACGCTTTAAAACTTCTATCAAGTTATTCATTGCTGAAGAATATCGGCTCATTTCAGATTTCCTTTAAGTTTAAATCAGGTTCAGAAAAAAGAATCCTGACTCCTGTACCCTGTAGGGCTTGTTGCGTAATGACAGTTTTTGCAATTTGTCATCCCCGCAAAAGCGGGGATCCATCTTAACCCCGATTTATGATAATCGGGATTAAGTCAAGCCTGGAATAGACATCCCTCCAGTAATATTTTTTAATTTACCCGCAGCATCATCTTTTGCTTTTTTTAATGCTTTATTGACAGCCTTTTTAACTGTATCTTCAAGCCTTCTTTCGTCAATTCCAGTTGGTATTTTTATTTCTTGAATTTCCATGTCTCCATTTACAACAACACTTACCCCCCCCTCTTCAGAATCATATCTTGCATGCTTCAGTTCATCTTTTATCCTTTTTAAGTTTTTCTGCATCTCCATAGCCTGTTTCATCATATTTCCCATATTACCTAAATTGCCAAATACCATTTCAAATCAGCTCCTTTTTGCGTAATTTTCTCTCTTCCTGCTATGACAGCTTCTCTTAGTCAAACAAGCTCCCCTTCAAAAATCTCTTTTACGGTACCAACTGTAACTTGAGGCTTTTTTGTCTCTACACTTACATCTACACTACACTTAACCTTTAAAGGCTCGCCCATAACTTCTGAAATAATCGACTCAACCACTTCTTTGTTTCTTGTCTCTTCCAGACGATCTTTATGGAAAGAATATCCTTTCTTAAAAGATATGATGAGCTCATTGTTAGAAGTAACATCGACAGGCTGTCCCTCATGTAAAGAGACAAACCCGTACAAACTCTTCTTCTTGACTTTATCCAATATAACAGGCCAATTAGCTTTTAGCTTGTTAAAAGTAGAATTTCCAACAACCTCAGAATCATTAATATTAACAGAGCTCTCTTCCTTTACCACTAAAGATTTTGGCGGATGGGACTTGCTTACAACTTCTTTAAGGTTAAGATCATCAGCTTGTAACACATCCAAAAGGCCGACTTCAAATACAAGCCTCGGATAAGGATGCCATTTCATGTCCAGTTCTGTTTTAGCTAAAATTTTAATTATACGATTAACATCGCCAAGACTAAAAAGATCAGACTGTTTTTTTAACTTTTCAAGATGATCATTTGTCAATTCCAAAACTTCATCCGCTTTAAACTTTAAAAACAAAATATTTCTAAAATGCATTACAAGATCCCTTAACATCTGCAAGGAACTGCGACCATGGTCAATTCCGAGGCTTATAACATTCAAAAGTCCGGCCGCGTCTTTTTTGGCTATTGCATCAGCCAAAGAGAACAACATCTCTTCATCAGCACAACCCAAAAGTAAAACAACATCATCTAAAGTGATTTTATTTCCCGCATAAGCAGCCAACTGATCTAATAGAGAGACCGAATCCCTCATACTTCCCTCCCCCAAACGGGCAATAATATCAATGGCTTTATCTTCAATGTCAAAATTTTCTGAAAGGGCAATATTCTTTAAATGATTTTTAACCTCTTCAAGAGATATTCTGGAAAAATCAAGTCTTTGACATCTACTTTTAATTGTTGCAGGAACCCTGGATGCTTCTGTTGTAGCCAAAACAAAGATTACATGTTGAGGAGGTTCTTCAAGAGTCTTTAATAAAGCATTAAACGCCTCGGTTGTTAACATATGAACTTCATCAATTATGTAAACCTTATATTGCCCCTCTACAGGCATATAGCGAACCTTTTCGCGTAAATCTCTTATTTCATCAATCCCTCTATTACTTGCGGCATCTATTTCTATAACATCGACTGAATGGCCATCACGAATTTTGGCGCAACTGTCACATTTACCGCAAGGAGAAACAGTAATCCCTTCTCTACAATTCAAAGACTTAGCAAAAATTCTGGCAATTGAAGTTTTGCCGGTTCCACGTGGTCCACAAAAAAGATAAGCATGGGCAATGCGTTTTTGAAGTATTGCGTTTTTAAGCGTTTGAACAATATGCTTCTGTCCAACAATTTCATCAAAATTTTGTGATCGCCACTTACGATAAAGAGAAATATAGGTCATATTAAAAATTCCAGTATTAGCTAATAGATTTTGATATTTTATCATATTCTACTCATATTGCATATTTACACACCAATAATACGGAGTTTTCATCTCTTTAAAAAACCTATATAATAAAAAGATATGATAAAATTTTTAAGGTCTTTATTTGCAAGAGGGAAAAATCCTTCAATAATAGAAATTGACGACAGTGGCTCCGGCTCTTTATACGGCGGAATAATGATTCTTTTAAATGACGGGGAAAACATTTCTTATGGTGAAGTATCCTTAAAAACTTTTAGGATAAAGGACAAAAAGAAAAGATCTGCTGTCGTACAAAAAGAGATTTTTAAAATAATAAAAAAAGGGTTAAAAAACCTGAGCGCAAGCCCGCAAAAAACCATCTTAAAAATTTGCCAGGGAAGTCTTTTTAATTTTTCTGAAAAAGAGCTGGAAAAGAAAAAATTTACGGTTCAAAGAGTTCAAATAAGAGGAGAGACAAATGACAAAGCGGAAAACCTATTCCATAAAATATTAAAAGACAAATTCAACATAACAACCAAAGATCCAAAAGATTATAAAGGAGAAAATTTAAGACAATTTGCCATTTTAAAAAAACGGAGAGACTTTAAAAATGTTAAGAGGTTTGTAAATGGAGTAGAAAAGATCATCCAAAGTTCACCGTGAGTAATCGGGTTGAAATTGACACTATCAAAAAATATATTGTAGAATAATTTTAAAAAGGAGCTATTTATGAAGAAAGAAGAAATGTTTGAATTGATGAATGCGAATCCGGCTTTTCATTTGGCCACTGTTGAAGGAGATCAGCCACGTTGTAGAGGAATGTTTCTTTTTCGTGCTGATGAAAACGGGATTATCTTTCATAGCGGGATAATGAAGGACGTTCACAAACAAATAAGCAAAAACCCCAAAGTTGAACTTTGTTTTAACGATTTTAAAAAAGGGATTCAAGTCAGAGTTTCAGGCAAACTGGAAATTTCAGAAGATAAAGTGTTCAAAGATGAGATTTGTGAACATCCATCACGAAAATTTCTCAAATCCTGGAGAGAATCAGGCACTTTGGCTAACTTTTACGATAGCTTTAAAGTTTACTGTTTAAAGGGGGGAAAAGCTGTTTATTGGACAATGGAAACAAACTTTGCTCCAAAAGTAGAAGTTGTTTTATAAAATAATGGACATCGAAATAAAAGGCTTTATAGAAACTTCCTTCTTGGATTGGGATGGGAAAGTTGTATCAACTATATATATCCCCTACTGTAATTTCAGATGCCCTTTTTGCCACAATTCAGGATTGGTTGAAAACCCGGAAGGTTACGAAACAATTTCCGTCGACAGGATAGAAAAATTTCTAATTGAACACAAAGATTTTTTAGATGGAATTTGTCTGACAGGAGGAGAACCATCTCTTCACAAAAACAAAGGCCTTTTTGAATTTATGAAACGGATAAAAGATCTGGGTTTTCAAATTAAACTTGATACAAACGGAAATGAACCTGATGTTCTAAAAAAAGTTATCGATGAAAAATTAGCCGATTATATAGCAATGGACATAAAAGGTCCTTTGAATGAAAAATATTCAAAACTTTGCGGGACAAGTGTCAATTTAGACAACATAAAAGAGAGCATAAAGCTCATTATGGAAAGCCAAATCCCATACGAGTTTCGAACAACAGTCGTACCTACCCTTTTGGACAAAAAAGATATTGAAGAGATAGCAAAAGAGATTCCTAATGCTCAAAAATTTATCCTTCAACAATTTGTGGCTCAGCATACATGGGATGAGAATCTAAGATCAGTTAAACCTTACTCAAAAGAAGAGCTTGAAGAGATGGTTCAATTAGCAAAAGTTTATGTTAAAAATACATCTATTAGAGGAGTGTAAAACAAACAAATGATAATAATTATCGGCGGAGGGATAGTTGGAGCTGCAATAGCATATTATCTCTCTTCTGCCTCTTTAAATAATATCATCTTGATCGAAAAGGAGAAACTCCTGGGAACAGCTGTTACCCAGTATTGTTCCGGTGGAGTCCGACATCAATTTACAACAGAAATTAATTGTAAGTTCTCTATCGAATCAATGAAAAAAATAAACGCCCTTGCAAAAGAGATAGATTATAAAAAATACGGGTATTTAATTTTGGATATGAAAGAAGGGATGTCCGTCCCTCGAGTTAAAATGCAAAATTCTCTGGGGATAAGAAGTGAAGCCCTATCTGTGAAACAAATAAAAGAGAGATTCCCCTTTTTAAATCTTAAAGGGGTAAAAAGCGGGAGTTTTTTCGCGGAAGACGGAGTTGCCGATCCCGCGGCGCTCCTTGCCTATTATGAAAAAGGGGCAAAAGCAAACGGAGTCAAATTCTTAAACGAAACAACTGTTTTATCAATAACAAAAAAAGAAGGAAAAATCACAGGAATAAAAACTGACAAAGGCTATTTTCAATCAGAAACAGTTATCCTCTCTGCCGGGGTACAATCAAGAGAACTTGGAGCAACAATTGGGATCGATATCCCGATTGTACACAAAAGAAAATATATTCTGGTTATTGAAAGCTTCAAGTTTGATTATCCCCTTATCATGGAAATTCCAACTGGCTGGTATATCAAAAAAGAAGGAGACGATGCGCTGGTGGGGATGTCTGGAAAAGCAGAAGAAAAAGATTTTGAAAGACAGTCAGAGGCGGTCGATGAAACAATTGAAGCAAGTATCAACAGAATCCCGGAACTTGAAAAATCCGGCATTAAGAAAATTTTAACGAGTTTAAGTGATGAAACGCCCGATAAGCATGCGATAATCGACGCGCCAGTTCCAGGATTAATAATCGCAACAGGGTTTTCCGGTCATGGCTTTATGCATTCTCCAGCTACCGGACAAATTGTAACATCATTAGTCAAAAAAGAACCCCCTATCATCGACATTTCAGAACTTAAGTTGGATAGAAAACATATCAAAGAGACGATTGCTATTTGAACCCCAATTAGGATCATCGAGGTGAATAAGAAACCTTGATCCCTTACCCTTTTTTTATGCTAAAATATATAAAGGATGCGCCAAGAAAAAGTTAAAATAGTAGCCCACAAACATATCGCTCCCCATTTTTTCAAATTAACACTTCAATCAAAACATATCGCAGAAAATGCCCTTCCCGGCCAATTCGTAAATGTCAGGGTTTCAACTGAAACATCCCCCCTTCTTAGGCGACCTATTTCAATCCATAAAATAAACAGGCAGAATCAAACTATTGAATTGCTGTATGAAATCATAGGAAAAGGGACAACAATCTTATCTCAAAAAAAAGAGGGGGAAACAATCAATATTCTGGGTCCTTTGGGAAAAGGTTTTTCTGTAAGGTCAGATAAAACGTCGGCAATTTTAGTTGGGGGCGGCATGGGGATCGCACCCCTATTTGCGCTTGCTGAAGTTTTGATTAAAAATCCGATCGATGTAAATGTTTTGATAGGCGCAAAATCAAAAAGGTTAATAATCTGCGAATCAGATTTAACTACTCTAGGTATAAAAGTAAAAACCTCAACTGAAGACGGATCATGCGGAACAAAAGGACTTGTATCCGATATATTACAAAATCTGATAAAAGCTTTAACAGACAAACAATCAGCCTCAATCTTTGCTTGTGGTCCCAAAGCTATGCTTAAGGCCGTCTCTGAAATTGCAATTAAAGAAAATATCCCATGTCAATTATCACTTGAAGCTTACATGGCTTGCGGGATTGGAGCCTGCAAAGGGTGTGCGGTATCAACCATAAGTGGATATAAAATGGCATGTAAAGACGGTCCAGTCTTTGATTCCAAGGAGATTATATGGAATTAGCAGGCATTAAACTTAAAAACCGAGTAATGGTCGCGTCCGGTACTTTTGGATACGGCGAAGAGTATTCACAACTAGTTGACCTTAATAAACTTGGAGCCGTAATAACTAAAAGCCTCTCTTTAAATAAAAAAGAAGGCAATCCCCCACCCCGTATATGCGAAACCCCATCAGGGATGTTAAATACTATCGGCCTGCAAAACGACGGGTTAAAAGAATTCATCGAAAAACAATTGCCGTTTTTATCAAAGTTTGATACGGCAGTTATTGTAAATATCGCGGGAGAAAACGCTAAAGAATTTTCCGAACTCGCAAAAACCTTATCAAAAGAAAAAAAAGTCAAAGGTTTAGAAGTAAATATTTCTTGTCCAAACGTTCAAAAAGGCGGAATGCAATTTGGCTGCTCAGTACTGGGAACCCAAGAAATCATAAAAACAGTAAGGGATTCAACTGATCTCCCTTTAATCGCAAAACTCTCTCCAAATGTAACAGACATAACCGAAATCGCTCTTACAGCACAAAAAGCAGGAGCCGATGCTATCTCTTTAATTAATACCGTTATGGGGATGGCTATCGATATTAAGAAAAAAGAATTTAAATTGTCAACAAAAACCGGAGGATTATCAGGCCCTGCTATAAAGCCAATTGCGGTCAGAATGGTTTGGCAAGTCGCTCAAGCCATAAAAATACCAATTATCGGACTTGGAGGGATTATGACGGCAGAAGATGCCCTGGAATTTTTTATGGTTGGGGCAGAAGCTGTTCAAGTAGGCACTGCTAATTTTGTGGATGCAAATTCCGCAATCGATATTATAAATGACATGGAAAAATACGATCTTGAAAAATTAATCGGCTGCTTAAATAAATAATAAAAATATTAGTCTTTTTTAATCAAGTCATTCTTCTTTTATTACAAACTCACTGTCAGGGATCCCTTTATTAACCCTGATATCTTCAAGCTTCATAACAACATCCATCTTGCCTCCCGGAACATTCAACCAAGACTTATTTTGAGAAAGAACCCAGATATCGCCTATCTTTTTATACTCTACTTCAGACTTAGTTAGAAGCTTATTATCAGTATCATAAACTTCAAGTTTTGTAGGTACATAGCTAGAAGCATCCACATAAAATTTTACCTTTCCAAAAAGCGAGTTTGTATCTTTTGGCACTCCGGTAATTATATAAGATTTTTTAAAAATCCCTTTTTCCTCAAGAGAAAGATAAAAAGTGTCCAAAATTTTTGTCTGATCAAGCGGATCTCCTCCTATATTTTTTTGTCCTGTTTTCTCCCTGATCTTTTGTAAATCCTGAACAAATTTTTGGCCCGTATCCTTATTTTCAATATACATTTTATTGCCATTGGTAATGGTAAGTTGTCTCATGGGAGTTTCCATCATTATACGAACCTTATCTTTACCTTTAGTCAAGATAACTCCCTTTTGCTCAAGAGCCTTCCCCTCTTTGTCCGATTTTATTATAGTAACAACCTTCGCAGACATATCTTTAATTTTATCCTGGTTTTGGCGGATTTTAGAAATAATATCCTGAGCTGACGGAGCAGCAAAAACAACCGATGTAAAAAACAAAAAAAACAACAAGCAACTAAAAATTCTTTTCACAAAAAACACCCCTTATTTAATATTTAACTATTTATACTAACATTCAAATTATCATACACAAGCACAAAATTCAATCTGAAACTTATAACCCTTCCAATCGATAGTAAAAAATGCAAGCTCAAGTTAGAACGCAAAGAAAACCTATAAACTTTTTAAGGCTATGCTATGCCGTAAATACAAACACCCCTCCTATCTCGGACGCAAATAGAAATAATGCCGCATTTCTGTTAAATCCGTATATTACATCTCAATCATTGATATCTTCCAAAAAGGCAAGGAGATTATATGGAAAATGCAATCAAATATTAAATAATCTACTTACTGTAACAGGTTTACCAAGAGAGACATTTAAACTCCACATAATAAAAGAAGAAATTCCTAATGCTTATATTTTTACAGGGAGTAGAGAGATCTACACGACTACAGCCCTTTTAGAAGGAAAAGATATGTCCGAAGGGGAATACGCGGCGATTTTAAGCCATGAAATAGCGCATTACCTAAAATCTTCAAAAATTAAACCTCAATCTCAAAAAAATAAAACCTACAAATTATATGAAGTTTGGGCTAAATTAGCTCAAAGACAATTTGAGGAATTTGAAGCGGATGAACTGGCATTAATAATTATGGATGCAGCAGGTTATTCAGTAAACGAGGCTTTAAGTATCACCAAAAAATTATCTTTAAATACAAATCCAAATAGTACCGATACAAGATGGTTAGACCCAACAAGCACCCATCCCGACTGGGGAGCAAGGCTCGCAAAGACTGAATCAAATATTGAAAATCTAAAATTTTTATGGAAGAACATAAACAACGTCAAAAAACAACTGTTAAACACAAAAGAAAAATCGCAACTTTACACCCATTCTTTATTAGAATCCTCTATTGCAAAAATAAAAAAAATCGCCCTGCCAACAGAATTAGATCTTCCATCATCTGTAAGATTAATTAAGTTTCATAAATTAAATATACATTTATTCCCTGTTTTTTGGGAAAGATTGAAAAAAATGGCAAGGGATCCAAGTTTAAGAGACCCTTTTAATCTTGAAACGGTAGACTATCTTTCACAAAAATACTCTTTTAAAAAAGATTTTATTGTATTTGTATTTTATTATATTTTGCATAAACAAAAGATCGAACTTTCTGATCAATTAAGCAATTTCATATTACAATTAAAAAAACGCGAATTACAAGGAGACTTTGTATCAACCCTATATCTTAAAGCATTAATATGTGTTATATGCTCAAAATCCTGCACGGGGAAAACTCTTATCCAAAAGATAAAGTGGCTTAGAGAAAAATGTAATATAAAACAAGAAGAAATCCTCTTGGCGCTAATGGAGTTGCTTGATAATGTATCTTTTTTATTTTTTGAGGATTTCAACCTTGAAGAAGCAAGCCCCCTCTTTCTTTATTACATTAATAAATTACTCCCTTTCAATTATAACCTTGAAGAGATTCTCGCCCCTTTTTCGTATTCAGACTTAAGAGATTTATTTTTGCTTAAAATATTAAGTGTCCACACAATAATCCCGGACGCAGAAAGATATGTGGATCTATCACTTGACAAATTTTTTAAAAAAAAGCTGTCTACTAAAGAATTAGTGGCAAGATTAAAACCAGACGCAATAAGATTATTCAATGCTCCGCCATCTGATGATATCTACAAACCCACAGAACGACTTGGTGAATATCCCTATGATCAAGATATGATGGAGATGCATGACTTAGATTACTTTATACTAGAGGAAGGTTTTCCTTATAGCATAAAAAAATTCGAAGCCTCTTTTAGAGAAGAAAATACAACAGCAAAAATATTGGCAGTTCATACACAAGAAAGTATTATAGAAGCTTATCTAAAAAGAAAAAAAACAGCAGAGAAACACACCAGCAAAACAATAAAAAAGAGAGCTTTAACTTATAGCAGACTGATTCTAGCTAAAAAATTAGAAAAAATTCCCGCTGACCAATGGAACAACCATACAATTAAATTTATTGAGGCGCTTCCTCCTTCAAATGAAAAGAACCTTTTAGTAATATTAATGGCAAAAGCAGGAAGGAGGAACGTTTTAGACTCGGAATTAAAATTTGAAACAGTTAAAATGAAAACATCCTCCGCATCATTTTTAGATTTTTTTGGATTTGTCGACACTGACGCGACAGAAGAGATATATCCTACAGGACAAAGGATGCTGGATAGTTTTCTTGCTGAAAGATTGCCAAAAACCGGAACGATAGAACTTAAAACCGCCTGCAGTTTAATTCCACGCCCAAGTCCGGGAAGAGACAAAATTTTAGATCGCGTCGAGTCCGAAGATTTAAAAGAGGCCGAACTTTTACTTAATGCCTATTTTAGTCCGCCTGCCGCGTACGCAAAAGCCTATCAGATTTCAAAGGGATGGATCAATTCTCCTTCAGGACAAGAGACAAAAACATTTGAAGATATATTTAAACTGACAAAAAAATACCCATCACTAAAAAGAAGGATGACAAAAGAATGGACAAATAGATTTGGAGTATCAAAAACTATCTACCCTAAAGCAGTAAAAGCTTATTCAGAAGTAGACGCGACAGATATTTTAAAAGGAATTACGTTCTCCGAAACAAAAAAAGCAAGTGTTGCCTCCAAAATAGCAATATGCTTGGGCACGTTTACTCCGGCAATTACTAAAGAAGATTTCTCTTTTTTAAGCATACAAAGACAAGATTCCGAGACTTCTCCCGAAACTTATGAAGAAGAAGATGATGATGAAAGTAGTTATGAGCAAAGAGAAGACCCTATCGGAAGATATTATGATCCAAAAGAAATGCTTGCAATATCCAACTATTACCCGCTCTTACCGTCAAGTATTCTTATGGTATCTCAAATAATACAAGAAAGGATCCCTTTTTCAATACACACAATACCGATGGTCGATGATATGCCGAGACCTCAACCGTTCTTCAAAAAAAGTTCAATAGAAGAAGAGATTTCCCAAGAAATAAAAGAGATGAAACAATGGGACATTACTAAATCATTTTTCAGTTTTATGAGCGCGGTAGGCTGGGAAGAATCCTCAGCTTTTTATGAAGAGGCTTTAATAGATTTGTCGGAAGACAAAGAAATTTTAGCTCGACTTGAAAAAATATTCTTAAAAGGAATAGGGCTTATTCTTCAGACAGAAAAAGTCTCTTTAAGCGCCGCAAAAGCCACAGAAAATGGGCTGGAAAATCTTCTGAAAAATCAAAACTTGCGGACCAGAATAAAAATATGGGCAAAAATATTAGCCGGAATAGCGCAAAAACAACCTATAGAAGAAATAACCAGGGAGGCTGTAAAACCGCTAGGAATAGACGGGAAAAAACTTATGCAGCCAATCCATTCCTTAACATCAGGAGTTGAACCAAAACTTGAACAGGCAACAAGACTCTCTTTAAGTGACACATCCTCTTTGGATCTTTTAGACGGTATAAAATTTTTGGCCTTTAGGGGACTTGACCCTTTTGCCATACACGAGAAATATTCCCTTCTAGGATCAGGATCCATAAGGACAGCTATATCAGGCGAAAACGGAAGGATACATGATGAAGCATTCCTCATAGTACACGCTCCCGCAATGGATGTAACTACAAGAGATGGAATATACATGTTTATTACAGATATGAGAAAGAAAGAAATATATTTCCCGCTTACTCCGGAACAATATATCATAGGATCAAGGCAGGCTGAAGACGAAAGGAGAAATGGCTTTTTAAACCACAATGGATTTGGAGAATTCTTCGGCTGGAAACTTGGAAATTTAACTATTCCTAAAATACTAGAAGCACATCCGGAACTTGGTTACGCAAGGATGGAATGGGTAAAAGGAAAATCATTTAATGCTCTAACAAAAGATGAAAAAGATAAATTTTCTCCTTTGGTTATTGAAGGAGTAACAGCACAATTTATGAACCCTACACCCAAAGGAGTTTTCTTATTCAACCCGGAATTTCATGAAGGGAATCTAACTCTTAGCATGGATAATAAGTTATATCTTACAGATTGCGGACTTACTACCTTTGTCACAGCAAGCGAATTACTCTCTTTTATCTCAACCATTTCCTCTTTCAGGGGAGAAGGATTGCCTGGAGCAGCCGCAATGCTGTTGCAGCAAGGAAATATACAACATCTCTCCCAACTAAGAAAAGGAAAGGAATCACAACTTATATCAGCGTTAAAAGTAATATCCCAAAAAAGAGAAATTGTTTCCTCTCCAGAATCCCTCCTTTCCGAAGTAGCAGCAATAGCAGCAAAAACATCAGATTTTAAGATCACTTCAGGCTTTGACTCACTCTCAAGAGGGTTTCAATATCTCGCCCCATACATAAGACGATCTGGACAAATTCCCTCTTTAGCGTTTATACCTCAAATACAAAAAATGCCTTTGGCAGATGAAATAAAAGAAAAACTAGCGCCATCTTCGGATGATAAAACAAGCAAAACTTTTCTCCCCTCAGGAATGGAAATAGGAAAAAAACTAAGAGACGGAAGCATAAATACGTTGGGAGTAATTACAACCCCAACCACTCTTTTCACCTTTAAAACAGAATTAGGAGGAAAAGAGATCCAAACAACACTTGTAGAATGCCAGTTAGGGGAAGGAACTGTCTCAAAAGTGCCTCCATCTCTTTTAATGGTAAAAAAACAAGGGGGATGGGTATCTTATGAAGATTTTTTAAAAACACAATAATCTTTTTAATTTTTCTACCGGCAAGCCAACTACATTGTCATAATCACCGTCTATCCATTCTATAAAAGGATCTTCTATTTCTTGAATGCCGTAGGCTCCGGCTTTATCTAGCGGTTTCCCCGTATCTACATATTCAATAATTTCTTTTTCATCTAATTTTTTCATTTTAATTTTTGTTATCTCAAAATCTGATTTTACTTCTAAAGTGTCGGCGTCAACAAGGGCTATTCCTGTTATAACCTGATGAATAGTATCAGACAAACTCTTTAACATATAAATTGCATCTTTCTTAGAACTAGGTTTCCCGAGAATTTTATCTTTTAGCACAACAATAGTATCCGCCCCTATAACAATAGCGTTGCTAAGTTGTAAAGCGACCTCTTTTGCTTTAAGAATTGCTGCAGAAACAGCAAATTCGTCGGGACTAGAAAGTTGTATTTTGGATTCATCAACACCACTTGTAATTACTTCAAAATCTGTAATAATTTTTTTTAAGAGTTTTTTCCTGCGAGGAGAAGCTGAAGCAAGTATAATCCTTTTATTTTTCATATCAATTCTACCGGATCAAAAGTTAGCATTTTATTTCCTGAGAACTATCCCTTTCTCACCATTTAAGGTTATAGCCTAAAAACCAATAATCTTTGTACGGTTTGGTTTTTGTTATTTTCTTAACATTACTCTTCCCCTTACTTTTTTTAACCTTCACAATCTTCTTTTTTTTCTTATCACTCTTTTTTTTCTTTTTTACCATGATTTATCACCTATATATCCTAGGGACTCTCTTTCCAATTCCACATATTATCTCATAACTTATAGTTCTATCAAGTCTTGCTATTTCATCTGCGGTAATTGACTCAAGTCCTTGAGCTCCTATTAAAACAACATCTTCTCCAATTTCAACATTCATATCTCCTACATCAACCAAGGTCATATCCATGCTTATAGAGCCAACAACAGGACATCTTTTGCCTCTTATTAAAACATGGCTGCGGTTGCTTAAACTACGGCTATATCCATCAGCATAGCCTACTGGAATGGTCGCAATCGCAGTCTCTTTTGATGTAACATATGTCCCCCCATAAGACAGCATAGTACCTTCCGGAACACGTTTCAAATAAACTATTCTCGTTTTAAAAGAGAGAGCCGGCCTTAAAGTAATAAAACGATGCGTCCCACCTGAAGGATATAACCCATACATCATAAGGCCAATTCTAACCATGTCAAGGTGAGTATCAGGATGAAAAAGTGTGGCAGCAGAATTGGCAGCGTGCTTAATAGGAATATTATTAAAACGAATAATAATATTTTTAAATTTATCAAACTGCTCTTTAGTATAGTTGTCTCCGTGTTCTTCGGCTTTTGCAAAATGGGTAAACAATCCTTCCACAATTAAATTAGGCAGTGAAGAAATTTTGTTATAAAGAGCTACCGCTTCCGATGGAGCAACGCCAACTCTCCCCATACCTGTATCTATTTTTATATGTATATTTGATTTTCTGTCTCTTTTAACAGATTCATCAGAAAGAGCTTTTGCCTCTGAAAAGGAATAGACTGTTTGAGTTAAACGATAATGTACAATTTCATCAACAACAGAAGTCGGAGATTCCGTAAGAATCAATATAGGAAGCCTTGTCCCTGCTTCTCTAAGTTCTAAAGCTTCCCTTAAATTTGCAACTGCAAGATAAAAAACCCCAGCTTCCATAGCCGCCCGTGATACAGCCACTACCCCATGTCCATAGGCATTTGCTTTAACAACTGCCATAAAACGTGTTTTATCCGGAATAATTTTTTTTACTTCATTTATGTTATGCTTTATGGCTTCTAAATCAATTTCTGCGTAAGTATTCACTTAAACCTCTTAATTTTAAAACCGTTTCATCTGGAACAGTAATGCCTCCGAGAGAAATTTGCCTTCCTGAATTGGAACCGTGAAAATCTGTCCCCCCCGTAACTAACAATCCCTCTTTTTGAGCAATTGCTTTATAACGTTCAACTTGCTCTGCTTTATGTGATGGGTAAAAAACTTCCAGACCTCTAAGCCCTACCGATATTAATTCGGGTATAATGTTATCACAATTTGAAAGCCCGGGATGCGCGAAAACGGCAACCCCACCCGCATCAACTATAACTTTAATAGTATCAACAGGAGTAAGTTTATAATGAGAGACATAGGCAGGACCATTAAACCCAATGTATCGGTCAAAAGCTTCTTTAAAATTTAACACAGCGGCATTTTTTATTAAAATTCTGGCCACATGAGGCCGCCCCGGAGAATCATTTCCTGCAAGATTAAAAACATCTTCAGAAGCAATCTTTAATCCAAGAGCGTTAAGCTTTTCAACCATAGTACAAATACGATCTCTCCTTCCCTGTTGAATCTTGCTTAACAAATTCAAAAGAGAATAATCGTTAATATCAAAGAAATAACCTAATATATGAACTTCTGTTTTTGGTATCTCCGTGGTAAACTCAATTCCGGGAATAATATCCACCCCTATTTTATCCCCCTCTTCAACCGCCCTCAAAACCCCTGCTACTGTGTCATGATCTGTAATCGCAATAGAGGTAAGCCCTGAGGCTTTCGCTAATTTTACTACATCTTCAGGTGAATCTGTGCCATCAGAGAGGTTTGTATGAATATGCAAATCTGCGGGCATATAATTATATTATCAAATTTTTGCTGAATTTTCAATAAAAAATAAGATGGATCCCCGCTTTCGCGGGGATGACAAATTGCAAAAACTATCATTACGCAACAAGCCTAAAAGGGAAAAGAACGGAAGAGAAAAATTGGGGCTGTGGCAAATTTAGGGGATTTAGAGGACAGAATTTAGTAAATTTATTATAAGTAAAGCTTCTTAACCCCGATTATAATAATCGAGGTTAATTTTTAAAATCAGACATAAACATAATATAAATCAAATAATTAAAAACCTGAGGAGAAAATTTAATGTCTAAAAGTTTAACAGCAAAAGCTATTGCCGCGATATCAGAAAGGCTCTTTATATAAAACCCAAAATTAAATTTTCTTTTAAATTTATATCTCTTATATATAAATCCGGTTTTAACTTTCTCTAAATGATGAAACAATTCAAGAGAGACCAAAAGACCAAGCATCTTAGGCGCAAGCTCCGGTATAACTATTTCTGAACATAACCTGTCTAAAGCATCCCTATATATTATTATCTCTTTTTCTTTAAATCTATATTCACTTCTCTTAAAATTTCCGCTATCTATACCAACTATATTTGCTCCTAATTTTAAAGCAATTTTCCTGGGATCACTATCTCCAAACTCAGACAATACCCAATCTGCTATTTCGTAACCTAAAGAAATAACATCAAAAACAACTTCCAATCTTTTATCTACGGAAAGATTTAGATACATCTTATCTTTAGCAAGCAAAAGCATCGCAAAAGAAATTAAATTACGTTTTTCTATTTCAGTAATCATTTGATCCTTCAATCATTCTAATATATTTTCACAGTTTCATCTACAACCTTATTATCTTTAACAGTAACTTTTATATAATGGTGAAAACCACCCGCAAAAAGAGGAAGATGCAAGGGAGAGCCTGCTCCTCCGCTTACTATATAAACAACTCCTTCTCTTTCGGCCCTGCCATAAGCATGAAGATGCCCGGAAAAAACATATTTTACAGTATATTTTTTAAAAACTTTCATCATTAGATCCCCCATCTGCCTACTATCCATTAAAAAATCAGGGAAAAAAGTTGTGCTATCAAAAACAGGCTTATGGAAAAAAACAAAAATATGATCTTTGCTATTCTTTTTAAAATCTTCAAGCATAAAGTCATACTGGTATTTTGTAAAATTATTCTTTAAGGCGTTATCCAAAACAATAAAATGTGCATTTTCATAATCAAAAGAATAATATGATCTCCCAAAAAAATCCTTGAAATATTTATAGCCTAAATGTACGGCATCATGATTGCCTTTCACATGATAGATTGGAACATTTAAAAGTTTATTCATTTTTATATGCTTATTATATTCTTTTAATTTTCCCTCTTCCGCAAAATCCCCCAAATGGATACAGAACTTTATATCTTTATCAGAATTTATTTTTTCGATAAGTCTTTTATATGTCGAATCCCCCTTCAAACTATCGCCAAAAACAGCAAATGAAAAAGGATAAGCTGGCAGAGGTAAAATTAAAAAAGACAAGAAAATTACCCAAAATAATATCTTATACATATTTTCGAGGTTCAAAATATCGAGGCAAAATAAACAGGCATAATTTATTCTTCTTCAGTCACAACAATATCATCAATCGCAACTCTGTATTCTTTTATCGCTTTAGACAATAATTTAATGTTTTTCCCTAAAACAACATCAGTCAAAATAAGGCCCTTAACTCCCGTATCCCAAATTATAGAAACCTCAGAAACTTTTATGCTGCGTTGAGTAGGAATAATAACAGGCAAATTGGAAGACAAGGCTATTGCAATGTAATTTTGAAGATCTCCTACAAGCAGATCTTTCCCCTTCTGGCGAATGGGAATTATCGCCGCATTTATTGCGTCAATATTTTTAGCAGTAATAGACATCAACTTATCAAGCGTATAATAGTCATCAAGAATTATAACCTTGGTATTTTTAAAATTTGCATAATTATCCAAGGCATTGTGATTGAAATTTATAAAATCAAAGCCAGAAAGAGACTCAATGTCTTTGGGGGCGGAGAGAGACAAATCCAATCCAACGGGGATAGAAACCTCTTTTGGTATTTTATCTGCTTCTTTATCATATGAAACAATCAAAACATCCGCGCCGGATGATTCTGCGGCCTTTGCAAGATCGACCACATTTTCAGGAATATGGACAATAAGTGTTAAAGTTTTTGATTTCATTGCATCAAGCAGGCGACTCATTTTTTCCTCCTTTAGTTTTAATGCTTACTGAACAACCGCAATGTTTTTGACGGTACAAATTATACATTCTGGCCAAATCCCTTCCTTTATAATAATCAGGCCTAAAATCCAAATATAAAAAATCAATACCGACAACTTTGGCAATATCATTTCCAATTGATTTAATTAAATCATGTTTTTGATATGGACTAATCAGCAATGTAGTTGTAAAACAGTCAAACCCCCTGCTTTTAGCAAAGTGAGCTGTCTTTTCAAGACGCATTTTATAACAAAAGTTACAATTCCCCGACTTATGATCCAAATCATTTTCGATATAAATCATCGGCAATTCTACTATGCTGCAATAACGTTCCATAGCCGACTTTCGCTCATAATATTCTTTTTCAGGAAAAATATTAGGGTTATAAAAAAAACCTGCGGCGGCATATCCCGCACAGACAAGATTAACATGTACCTGCGTAGTACAAGGAGCACAACAAGTATGTAATAAAACCTTTTTCTTCACTTAATTAATCCCAACCCTGTTAAAGCTTTTTTTATGATCTCCTTCTCCTGCTTATTTACGGAGATAAGAGGCAATCTAGGAATGCCAACAGACATTCCAATCATTTCAAGCGCAGCCTTTACCGGAGTAGGATTGGCAGTGATAAAAAGGGCTTTAAAAATTGGAAGAAGCCTTAAGTGTATCTCTTTTGCCTTTTTATTATTTCCGGAATGATACGCGGCTATCATTGATGCTATTTCATTCCCCACAACATGGGAAGCAACCGATATAACACCTACCGCCCCAACAGACATCATAGGAAGAGTAAGACTGTCATCTCCGCTCCAAACAACAAAGTCAGGAGGACAAAGATTAATAACAGCAGATGTCTGGTCAATATTTCCCGCGGCATCTTTAAGCCCGACATAGTTTTTTATTTTGGAAATACGCGCAACTGTTTCAGGAAGCATATTTATCCCGGTCCTTCCCGGAATATTATAAATGATAAGAGGGAGCTTCGTATTATCAGCAATTGCTTTAAAATGTTGATAGAGTCCCTCCTGCGATGGTTTATTGTAATAAGGAACAACAATCATAGCCCCATCCACCCCGATCTTTTCAGCCTCTATTGTTGATTTTACAGACGTTGCGGTAGAATTAGACCCCGTTCCCGCTATAACTTTACATTTTGTCCCCACAACCTTTTTTACAACTCTATAAAGTTCATATTCTTCATCGTGAGAAAGAGTAGGAGATTCTCCCGTCGTCCCATGAAGTAAAATTGCATCCGAACCATTCTTTAACAAATAAAGAGCAAGTTTCGCCGTCTTGTCAAAATCAATTGACATATCATCTTTAAAAGGGGTAACCATAGCAGTAATCAATCTTCCAAAACCAGCCATTTGTCTACCTCCAAATCTTTTTTTATATTCTACCACAAAAATGTTGTACAAACTCTACTCAACATCAAATCCAAATGATTTTTTAATCGCTACGATTTTATCTCTCAATTCTGCGGCCTTCTCAAAATTAAGCTCAGTTGAAGCTATAATCATCTCATCTGACAACTGTTTAATTAAAGAAGGTATCTCCTCTTTCGGCACAAATGCCTTTATTTGATTAACCTCTTCAAGCTTAGCTTCCCTTATTTGGTCAGAAATATCCGCAATTTCTTTTACGATTGTCTTTGGTTCTATCCCATATTTTTTGTTGTATGCCATCTGCAATTTGCGTCGGCGGTTTGTTTCACTTATAGCTTTTATAATAGAATCTGTCATTTTTTCAGCATAAAGAATAACTTTCCCGTTTGCGTTCCTCGCAGCTCTTCCTATTGTTTGAATAAGAGACCTTTCCGCCCTTAAAAAACCTTCTTTGTCAGCATCCAAAATTGCAACCAAAGAGACTTCAGGCAGGTCAAGCCCCTCCCTAAGTAAATTAATCCCCACCAAAACATCAAACTTTCCAAGACGGAGATCCCTTAAAATTTGTATACGATCTAAAGTTTTAATATCAGAATGTAAATACCTTACTTTCAAATCTTTTTCATTTAAATATTCCGCAAGATCTTCCGCCATTCGTTTTGTGAGAGTTGTAATAAGAACTCTCTCTTTTTTAGAAACCCGTTTTCTTACCTCTTTTTCAATGTCTTCCACCTGACCTTTTATGGGACGAATAACAACTTCAGGATCAACAAGTCCGGTAGGCCGAATAATTTGTTCCACAATTTTTTTGCTCTTTTTAATCTCCCAATCGGCAGGAGTCGCAGAAACAAATATTATTTGATTTAATCTCTCTTCAAACTCATCAAATTTTAAAGGCCTATTATCATAAGCAGAAGGAAGTCTAAATCCATAATTTATAAGAGCGTCTTTACGTGATTTATCGCCAAAATACATTGCGCGAATCTGAGGGATGGTAACATGAGATTCATCAATAAACATTAAAAAATCATCAGGGAAATAATCTATTAAAGTCGAAGGGGGTTCCCCCTCTTTTCGCCCTTCCATATGCCTGGAATAATTTTCAATCCCGGAACAATAACCGAGTTCCCTTATCATTTCTATATCATATTTAGTCCTCTCCTCCAATCTCTGGGCTTCAACAAGTTTTTTGTGTTTTTTAAGGTGTGCTATTCTTAACTTGCACTCTTCCTGAATGGATTTAAGGGCAAAATCCAGTTTATCTTTAAAAGTCACAAAATGAGTCGCAGGATAAATTCCGGCAAAATCAAGCTTTTTAAGAGGTTTTTTTGTTATCGGGTCTATTTCAAAGATACTCTTTATAACATCATATTCATCAATTTCTATTCTTAAAATACGTTTTTCATAAGCCGGTTGTATCTCTATAACATCTCCCCTTGCTCTAAACTTGCCGCGATTTAGTTCAATATCGTTGCGTTCATATTTTATGGCCACAAGTTTTTTTAACATCGTTTCCCTGTCAAGGGCCTCTCCCACTCTTAAAGAGACCATCGCTTCCAAATAACTTTCCGGCGCACCAAGCGAATAAATGCAAGAGACAGACGCAACAACAATTACATCTCTGCGAGAAATAAGTGACATCGTCGCAGAATGACGCAAACGATCAATCTCCTGATTTATAGAAGAATCCTTTTCTATGTAGGTATCTGTCGATGGAAGATAAGCCTCCGGCTGATAATAATCATAATAAGAGACAAAATATTCAACCGCATTTTCAGGAAAATAAGATCTAAATTCCTGGCAAAGCTGGGCTGCCAATGTTTTGTTGTGAGATATAATAAGTGTCGGCTTCTGAATAGCATGAATAATATTAGCCATGGTAAAAGTTTTACCGGACCCCGTAACACCAAGAAGGGTTTGAAAATCAAATTTCTTCTTAATACCCTCAACAAGAGTCTTTATTGCTTTGGGCTGGTCCCCGTCTGGTTTATAATCTGAAATTAGCTTAAATTTTGGCATTAAATTTTGATTTACCCCAACACCTAAATACTCCTAATATTTCACTTTTAAATTGATTGAAATCCCCTTCATTTATTATAATTTTATCAGCTATTTTTATATAATCTTTTTTCGAAGGCTGAGACTTCATAATCTGAAGAATCTTCTTTTTTTTAAACCCTCTTTTCAAAAGCCTTTTAACTCTATTTTTTTTCGAAGCCCAAACAACCCATACTTCATCGACTAATTTTTCAAACAAACATGGCAACGCGGCATCTATAACTATAAGTCTGTTTTTTTCTTTTTTATGTACACTTTCGACTGCATACTGTATACGTTCTATAATGTTTGGGTGCAAAAGCAAATTAAGTTTTTTTAATCTCTTCAAATCAGCAAAGACAATATCACTTATTTTTTTTCTGTTTGCTGTTTTAAACTCATCAAGTAATTTTTTTTCAAACAACGGATCGGCCAATATTTTATGACCGACAAGATCCGCTTCTATTATATAGGCGCCAATTTTTTTAAAGATTTTTGCGGCTTCTGTCTTCCCTGATCCGACAGGACCTGTTAACCCAATAATCATAACAAACCTTCTTATTTAGAACAACAGTTACAATTTACCATCTTGACAAAAATTAAACATAATATATTATAGTCCACAATGCACTTTAAAAAAACAAAAATAATTATAATATTAATATGTTTACTTATTTTTGCTTCAGGAGCTTTTGGTCTACAATATTTCCCCTACATTACAGGGACACTAGCGCTCCCTGGGATTGACAATCCTTATCCGGGACTGGGCACAAATTACTCTTCTTTAGGTAAAGGGATCCGCACTATATTATGGAATCCTGCAAGTCTTGCAAAAACAGAGAAAGCCGAAGCATATCTAGGGTTAAGTTCAACAATGTTTTCTTCTCAAGTGACAAAGAACTATCAGGTTGAAGATCAAACATTTACCATGGGAGGAGACATAGACGAAAACATGACAAATAAAGTCTTGTTTACAGACGATGTAACAGAAACAAATGCAACAACACGCGAATTTGCCGCCCCCGGAACATACTCTCCATCAAGCGCCAAGATGAATTATAATCAGGCGATTAAAATAGGAGATTTTTTGTCGCTGGGGATATCATCAAGAGGAGATACTAACATGTCTTTTGCGATGGGAGGAAATTTTCCGACTCAATATTTATCTGAAATGAATCTCTATAACTCTAATGATCTATTTGGATCGGGGATATCTGTCGGATCAGATGGAAAATTAACTTTTACGCAAACTTCTCCCGCTCCATTTGTTTATACAAGTGAAGCATCTGCCTGGAGCGGGTTTCTTAGTCAATCCCAACGGATCCCTTTTTCAGTCATATCAGACATGAGAAATGACGTAAAGGTTGATTCAAATTTGACTTTTTCAGGCGCTACAAAATGGAATGATCTCTCCATAGGGATAAATTTTACTCCCATATCCGCAGGATTCAATGTAAACAACACAGCAAAAGCAATAGTAAATTCCGGCACAAGCAATCCATATTTTTATACTCCTAATTTCAATCCAACAAATGAAGCAGATGTCGCAGCATGGGTATCAGACCCAACCAAATATGGAACTGAATCGGGATACAACAAAAGCTACATAGAAGTTCCTGCCGGCGAATCCATAGGAGAAGCAAAGTACACCGGATTTTATAATGCCTCAACAATCAGAACGGATATAGGAATGATGTACGATTTTGGAGATATACTAACTTTTGGGGCCGCCTTAGAAAATGCCGGCGCCGCAAGTTTAAACATGAAAGGGACAGGACAAGTAGCATACGTTTATCATCGTATTAATACAAATGAAAGCATCTCTATAGATCCAACAAACAACCAAATAAACTGGAACTTATTTTCAGATACGTTTCTTAAAATGGAAGGGACAGAAAACATAGGAATGTTATCAGAAATAGGTTTCGATCTTCCTCAACGAACAAAACTAGGAATTACCTTTCACAAGCCTATACTTATTTCATTAGATTATGAACTCCAAAAAAATCCTATAAAAATCAGATACCAAAATCAAAACGGAGAATATGTTGACGCGGAGTTTTCAAATATCCAAACAATAAGATGCGGATTAGAAACACAAGTCTTTGCTTTCCCCGTTTGGTTGAGAGGTGGAATCTCTCTTCTTTTAAAACCAACGGCATCAGGATTGGATTCCACCTCTCAATCAACCTATAACAATACCTTTTCATACGGTTTATTGCCCCTTTCATTAGATTTAAACATGATTACAAATCTTTGGGGTTACAAGTTGGGAGGGACAATGGGATTTGATGCGAGCACAGTCCTTTCTGCCCTTCAAATGGATACTCTTAATTCTAACTTTGGCAAAACCATGTACTATAGCATATCCCTTAACAAAGATAACTGGCACTGTGTAATGCAAAACAACCTGGATATTATATCTACCTCCACCGCATATTCAAACGCAAAGACCGCAGGAACAATCACTGAAAAATCGGAATGGACAAATTATATAACCTTGCTCAAATGGACATCAACATTAACATTTGGCTTTGATTTTTAGGAGAAAAAAATGGTAAAAGACAAAAAACAAAATATCAGAAAGAAACAAAATTATAAAAATATCCTTATATGCTTTTTATTTCTTTTATTACTTATAGTATCTAAATCATATAGCCGTCCCAGTATTTCAATCGAAGCAGGAGGCCAAACACTTTTAAGCGGAGATCCTATTTCAAGTCAACCTTCTTTTGAAATTACCGTAATAAGTTCACAAGGAGTTACTACTTCTTCAATCCAAGCTTCTATGGACAACAACACCTTTGAAACTCTAACTAAAATAATTTCTACCGATAATCCCACAATAACAAAAGCCTTTTTTAATCCGGCAACACTATCAGAAGATATACATTCTCTAAAAATAGTAGCTATAGATGCTAATAGCAGCATCACCACAAAAGAGGTAATAGGTCTTATTGTCCAAGGACAAAAAGAGATCGCAACCCAAGGGATCCCACTATGTTATCCTAATCCATATAATGGAACAGGAAATCTTTCTCTAAGCTATATTTTATCTAAATCTGGCAACGTAACCCTAACCATTCACGATTTAATGGGAAACCAATTAACCAAAAAAACATATACCTCTTTGCAAAACGGCGGGACAGCAGGTTATAACGAAATCACATGGGACGGAAAAACCGATAACGGGAATGCTTTAGGCAACGGCATTTATATATTTTTAATCGTAGCAGATGGCAAAGTCATCGGAAAAGGAAAGATAGCTGTAGTAAAATGAAAAAAATAAAATTACAAACATCAAATAAAGGGATTTGGATTTTATCATTTATCATTTGTATTGTTTTTTCGTCTTTCGCTTTTGCAGGCACGTCTGTCGATCCTTCTCAAACAATCTATATGGGCAAAACACTTGGCATGGGAGGAGCACATGTAGCGCTCTCAAACGACGGAGAAGGATTGTTTTCTAATCCATCAGGCTTAAGTAATATAAAATATCCCAAAATAACAGGAGTCGCCAGAAATATTTTTCTTGATGAAACAACTTATTCCATATTAAGTTTTATCGTCCCAACAAATTATGGCAGTCTTGGAGTAGGTTATGCAAAGGCAATGACCGGAGGAAGTTATGCAACAACAAGAGATAATAACAATAGAATTTCAATAGAGCCAAGTTTAGAAGTTATGTCTTATAACAATAATGTCATACTTTTAAGTTATGCAAATTCTTTTTCACAACTACAAAATTCAATGTTCAGTAATTTGTCGTTAGGCGGCAACCTTAAACTTTTCAACCAATCAATATCTGGAGGAGGAATTGACTCTTCTGGAAGCGGCACTAGTTTAGATGTTGGAGCAACCTACAAAATGTCATCATGGCTTACAGTCGGAGGCAATCTGCAAAATGTACTAGGAGGTGTAATTAACTGGAATTCCTCCTCAACAGATAAAATAGGAGGATTTTACAAGTTAGGTATAGCTGCAAATTTATTAGGCCCCTCAAACGAAGCCTATAAAGAATACCACCAAAAATTAATTGCAGTTTTTGACTATGATTTGCCACATGACACATTACAAGGGTCATCACTTATGCATTTAGGGTTTGAATGGTCTCCTTTGAATTTTTTGGCTATAAGAGGCGGTTTAAACCAGGAATCAGGAGGAACCGGTCTAACCTTGGGTGTAGGGATTGAAAAAGAAGGCTTTAGGTTTGATTATGCTTATGCTGCACGTCCAGGAATAATAGGAGATAATCCTCACTATTTCTCATTATCTTATATAGGAACTGAAATTATAAATACAAATAAAAAATTAAAGAAAAAAGAGAGCGCTTTAAAAATTTTAACTCCTTCAAACCGCCTGATAACGACTTTCGAAGCTGTTTTAGTTTCCGCTACTGCAAAATATACAGCAACATATGAGCAAAAAACCACTTGGACAACTCCTTTAATTTCAAGCTCATCGGAAACAAAAGAGATTCAAGAGTCATATGATCTTGCGGATATCTATATCAACAATAAAAAAATAGGCCAGACTGGCGATATAAAGGATTTTACAGAACCTTTAGCATATGGAAGACATGTTATAAAAGTTATCGGAATGATTACGCCCGAAGCAACGCCTGTAACCTCAGAAGTTGTAATTTTAAGATTTAAACCTTTTAGTGACACAACAATGACCCACTGGGCAATAGAGGCAATTGCCTTAGATTCTGAATTAGACCTTATAAAAGGATTTCCAGACAATACCTTTAAACCAGATGCAGGAATAACCAGAGCTGAACTTATTTCTATTTTAGTCAGAACCTTGGAAATTCCACCTCAAGGATCAGAAGAGGCAAATAATGATCGAACTTTTACAGATGTCAGTGAAAAACATTGGGCCAAAAATTATATCAATCAAGGGGTAAAATTAGGTTTGGCAGAAGGATACCCTGATAATACATTTAAACCAAATAAGATATTAAACAGAGCAGAAGGGATATCTATAATTACAAGATATGCCAATCTTCCTGAAAAGAATGCTATAGTCTTCTCTGATCTAAAAGAAGATTTTTGGGCTAATAAATTTATAGCCTCAGCAAAAGATGGCGGTTTAATCAACTATATAAAAGAGGAAGCATTTAAACCTGATGAAGATTTTTCAAGAGCTGAAGCCTCTGAAGTGTTATACAGAACAAAACAGGTTCAAAAAATGGTCGATGATTTCTGGAAACAAGGCGCCACACAAGAAAAAGGAAAAGTTCCTGATTGGATGCTTGAAGACAAGGAAGCAGTAACAGATAAAACCAATCAAGAACCTGTTACACGGGAAGGAGAAGCGCCAGCAAAAAACGTCGAATCTACACAGGATTAATCCTTCTCTTTCTCTTTGATGGATCCCCGCTTTCGCGGGGATGACAAGTTGCAAAAACCATCATTACGCAACAAGTTCTTTACCTAATCCAAAATCCCCTCCCATCCGTTAAAACCGTCACAGTTCCGCTTAAATCGGTTCTAAAAACAGAAATTCTTCTCTCCTCTAGCTTGCTAAGTGTCGATTTATGAGGATGATGGAATTGATTCTTTTTTCCAACTGAAATAATTGCAATGCTTGGATCTACAACCTTTAAAAAATCATATGAACTTGCTGTATTGCTTCCATGATGGCCGATTTTTAACACATCAGACTTTATCAACTCGTTAGAAAATGTCGCTAAAACTTGATCCTCTCCCTCTTTTTCCAAATCCCCGGTAAGCATCATTGCAAATTTACCGTAAGTAAGTCTCATAACAACGGAATTATTATTTAGCGCCGATTCTTCAATAAATTTATCTGTCGGATGTAAGATTTCGCCCAGAACCCCTCCTCCCAAATCTATTTTTACGCCTCTTCTTGCTAACATATAAGAAATGTTTTTTCTCTCTACATATTCTAAAAAACTCATATATCTTTTACTCGTATGGAGCTGTCCAGAATCCAAGATCAGGCCAACCTGTAATTCTTTTAAAATTGAAGGCAAGCCGCCTACATGGTCATCATGAGGATGAGTTAAAACAACCACATCTATTTTATTAATTCCCTGTTTATATAAAAATGGCAAGACAAAATATCTTCCTGCATCCCCGTTTTTAAAACAAGGCCCCCCATCAATGAGCATAGTCTTGCCGGATGGGCTTCTTATAAATATAGAATCCCCCTGTTTTACGTCTATTACGGATATCTGCAGTTTATCTTTTGGAAATTTTTCAGAATCGCCAAAAGCCCCGTTCCATACAAAGAGAGAGATAAACAAAAGCAAAAGCGTAACTCCCTTTCTTTTATCAAAAACAAACTTCTCTCCCCGTTTCCAAACCTCAGCTATGTATATCAGACCCGCATAATAAGACAAAACAAACAAAAATCCAGGTTGTTGCAAATAAACAGCAGAAAAAGAGATATCACAAAAAACATAAACTATCCCATTTAATATTTTAAGGATTAAAGACAATGAATAATTTAAGATTTCAGCTATTGGAAGAAAAAAACTCCCTAAAATTGTTGAAATAAAACCTATGACAGTTAAAGTTTCAATCCATGGAACAACAAGGACATTTACTAATAACGCAACAACCGAGAACTGGTTAAAGTTATAAAGTATTATCGGCATTGTAACAAGTATAGGGGCTAAGGAAACAGAAACAATGGAAGGAATCCCTTTTTTTTCAAGTATAGGACAGAAATAGACAAGGGCCCATGTCGCGGCAAAGGTCAGTTGAAATCCTATATTAAATATAATCAGAGGATCAATTATCATCAATATAAGGGCCGCAATTCCAAGAGAATTATAGATATCGCCTCTCCTATCAAGCAATAAACCAAGAAGGCTTATCTCCCCCATCACCGCAGCCCTTATCATCGAAGGGCCGCAACCCGTCATAATCGTAAAGATAATATTAAATATAGAAACAAAAACAATTCCTATATTTAGAGGTATTCTTAAATTTCTTACAATCATTAAGCTAAATCCTATAAGAATAGAAACCTGTGTCCCCGACGCAACAAGAAGATGGGCAAGCCCAACTTTTTTATATTTATCTTTAAGATCAGGATCAAGGGGAGACATCCCTGAGCCAAAAACAACACTTGCCAAAAGCAAGTCATAAGGTTTTTCTGTGGTTTTAGAGATAACATCAACAAAGTGACGGCTTAAAGGAGAGATAATCGGAATTTCAGGCTGACTTTGCGTATGAAAATCAGAGGCTGGGAGAGGAATCCACGGCCGCAAGATTATGATTATCAATGCGTAAAATATTGCAATGGCTAAAAACGGACGACTAAACATCAAATAACTACCAAGTCTTTTAATTGGTCAAACTTTTTCTTCCCAAATCTGGGAATTTTAAGTAAATCATCAATTTTCGAAAATGGCCTCGCCTCTACAATCTTTTTAGCAGTTATAGCGCCAATCCCAGGCAATGATTCCAATTCCTGCAAAGAAGACAAATTCAGATTAACTTTATTTAAAACGCGTGTCTTATTATCTGTACTCTGTAGGCTACTATCTGTAGCCTGGCCAGTTCTTTGTTGTCGATAGTCTGTGGCAGGAACAACAATTTTCCTTCCATCTTCAACCTTTTCAGCTAAATTAATTGACGAAAAATCAGCGCCTGGCAATGTTCCGCCTGCCAGGTTTATAACATCGCAAACTTTATCAGAATCTTTTACTTTATATACCCCTTCACGTTTAACTGCGCCGGATATATGGACAAAAACAGAATTTTCCCCATTTTTTCGGGTAAGAGGAGGATCAATAATCAAATTTTGAGGGGATTCAGGGATAAATAGATGATTATAAATATAATATCCGGAACCAATTATGATGGCAATTATAAGGCCAATTATCGTCAATCGCTGATTAGAATCCAATTGCATATGCCAAAAACATAGCAATTTTCATTCCAAATCCGCAAAACCCCTCATGACAGTCACAAAATCTTCAAAAAACAGTTTAAGATCAAAAAATCCCGTGGTTAAAAAGTTTATACCGTGTTTTTCAGCGAATTCCAAGCCTATTCTAACTGCAACATCCGAAAAACTAAGCCGTTTGGAAAAAGCAATAAAAGAATTTTTATGAGATTCAAAATCACTTGATTTACAAAAAGGGATTACCAACATCAAGGCTAAATGAATTATTTCTGTTATGCCGGCAAAGTCATCTATAATTTTATCTTTTTCAGTAAAATACCCCTCGTAATCATGTCTGTTGTAACTAATATCCAACAAAACGCTCTCTCTTTGCCCCCATAAAGATATCTGCCTGTAAAACAATCTGCAATCAGTCAATGCCGCCAGAAAAGAATCAATCACACAAAAGACAAGATCTTCTCTGTTATGTGTTTTAAACTTTGCAAGATCCAAATCATCAGGAAATTCCATCTTTTCTCTTATATGGCCAAATTCATGCAACATTATAACTTCCTGTTGTTTAGATTCATGAATTTCAAAGAAATCCTCATAAACATATAAAAGAAAAGAGATAACGCTTTTATCGGCTATTGTATCTAAATGCTTTATGTCATTCCCAACCCCTATTTCAATGGGGGTTACACCAATAAGACCGCCTTTATCATGAGGCAAATTTCTTACGGTCAAAATAGTAACCTCTTCCACTTTTAAAGCAATAATAGCCTCCATTATTTTCATTGATTGAAACAATCTGTTTATTCCGTTTCTAAACTCCATAGGAACATCGCTTGTAAAAGCAACATGAATGTTTATTGTTTTTCTGGGAACTCTCAACAAACTACTACAATCTGTAGGTTTCCCCGATGATAAAACACGCATTACAATAAAACCTCCTGAATATTATCAGATGGATCCCCGCTTTCGCGGGGATGACAAATTGCAAAAATTGCTATTATGCAACAAGCCCAACATTCATTCCCTAACAAAAACAATCTTGATTTTCCTATAGTTCCTATAGTTTATTATCGCAAAAAAAACAAAGATATTTCAGGATTATTTAACGATTTAACCCCGATTAGGATAATCGGATGGTGTATAAATAGTTGTGTAAATTGTCATTCTGACGAAAGTCAGAATCCATTTCTCTAGTAAAACATAGATTCCTGCTTCCGCAGGAATGACATAAATAGAATTTACACAACATTCTTGACACTATCGATAATATCGGGGTTAAATTTTTCGGCAAAGAGTATATATGTCTTCTATATATCTTTTGGATGCAGTCCAAAAACCACCCTTGTTCTTAACAGCGTTAGGCCCCTCCAGATAGCTTGCTAACGCATAACTTAGCCTGTCACTCCCACTAAATCTGTCAAGTAATGATCTTATATAACGGGTAGTCCCCATGATATTCTGCTCTATATTAAACGGATCTATAACTCCCAGCCCTTGGGCAGTAGAAGGTATGAGTTGTCCCAACCCCTGAGCCCCCGTTGAAGAGACAGCAAATTTATTAAATTTTGATTCTCTGGCAATAAGAGCCGCTATAACTTTCGGATTCAAATTATAATACTTGCAATACTTAAATAAATTATATGATATTTCATCTGCGTCTGCTTCTGAGATATTATTCCCATAATTGATAACAAAATTTCTCACCTTATATCTTTCCTCAGGATCACAAGAAGAAAAATCTTCTCCCGGAGAGTCAAGATCAACCTGGGTACAAAGAGTAGTAGAACTTTCTTTCGAAGAAGAAAGAGAGACTGAACTTCCAGACGAAGGGATGGCATTTTTATTCCCTCCGACTGTACTAAAAATAGAGAGGGTAAAAACAAGTATTACAATTGTTGCTATGGTACTTTCCATTTTTTCACCTACAACCGACTTTATTGACTACCAACTTCCAACTGTAATCCGTAGTTTGTAGCCTTTAATCATCTTATCGCCCCAAAGTACTCTTTTGATAATTTACTAACAAGGAGATCTACAATTTTATTCCCTTTGTGCTGAATTATATATTTTTTGCCCTGAACTTTTCCCAATATCTTAAAAGGGACTTTAAGCAACATACAAATATCAGAAATTGCAAAAATATTTTCAGGATCAATAGTCAACAAAATTCTTGACTGCGTTTCTGAGAACAACAATGAATGAGATGCGATCTCTTCCTCAAAATGAACGGCAGCGCCAATATTTCCCAAAATACAACACTCGGCAAGAGCAACCCCTATTCCCCCTTCAGATAAATCGTGGGCAGATTTTACAACCCCAACATCTATGGCCGTATGGCAAGCAGCTTGAATTTTCTTTTCCAATTCTATATCAAGCAAAGGGGGGAGCCCTTCCTCTTTTTTATGAATAAAACTGAGATACTCCGAGCCTCCAAGCTCGTCTTTATTTTCTCCCAGCAGAATAACCAAGTCCCCGATATCTTTAAAGGCTGCTGTACATCGCTTGCTAAAATCCTTTAAAATTCCTACCATCCCAATAGTAGGAGTGGGTAAAATAGGTCCTTTTGGATTTTCATTATAAAAAGAGACGTTTCCAGAAATAATAGGCAATTCAAATTCCTCGCAAGCTTTTACCAATCCTTCAATACAACGTTTAAAATAATAAAAACGATCAGGTTTTTCAGGATTTCCAAAATTCAAACAATCTGTAAGGGCGGCAGGATCCCCACCTGTCACAACAATATTTCTTGCAGCTTCAGCTACGGCTATTTGCGCGCCAATATAAGGGTCAAGCTTACAATAAAGCCCATTACAATCGGAAGTTACCGCAAGTCCCCATTTTTTATTCTTCATCCTGAGGACAGTAGCATCGCCCCCCGGATAAACAGAAGTATTTACCTGAACCATATGATCAAACTGCTCATATACAGCACGTTTGCTTGCAATATTTGGGGATGATAGCATTTGAAGCATAAGCTTATTAAAATCTTTAGGTGTTTTAAAGTTTTGGATTTTGGATTTTGGATTTTGGATTTCTTCCCAAGGCATATCATAAATCGGAGCATTAGCCAATTCTTCAACCGGAATATCGGCAACAAGAACATCTCCGTTGTAAACTTTAACAAGCTTATCTAAAAGAACTTCCCCTATTTTAACAGCTTCCAAACCCCATTTATTAAATATATTTATAATTTTATCCTCTTTGCCAGCTTCAACACAAAGAAGCATCCTCTCCTGAGATTCTGACATCATAATTTCGTAAGGTTCCATCCCCTCTTCCCTTAAAGGAACTTTTTGCAGATCAATAGCAACGCCAACACCTCCGGCAGCCGCCATTTCAGAAGATGAACATGTAAGCCCAGCCGCCCCCATATCTTTTATCCCAAGGACAACATCTGTCTGCAACGCCTCAAGGGTAGCCTCTATTAAACATTTTTCAGTAAAAGGATCTCCAACCTGAACAGTGGGACGTTTTTCCTCCTCACCTTCTTTAAACTCAGCTGAAGCAAGAACTGAACAGCCCCCTATCCCGTCACGTCCCGTTTTAGATCCGGCATAAATTATGGAGTTGCCGATTCCAACAGCTTTAGCCCGCGCAATTTTATCCTTAGGACAAACCCCCACACACATAACATTAACAAGGCAATTCCCTTCATACGCATCATTAAAATAGATCTCACCCCCAACTGTAGGAACACCGACACAATTGCCATAAAACTGAATGCCGTCTATCACACCGTCAAAAATATATTTATTAAAAGGCTTTGATATGTTGCCAAATCTTAAAGAATCCAAACACGCAATAGGACGGGCTCCAGCAGTAAAAATATCACGAATGATACCCCCTACCCCAGTTGCAGCTCCTTGTTTTGGCTCAATTTGAGACGGATGGTTATGTGATTCCATCTTGAAAATTATAGCTGTATCATCATAGACAAAACCACCGGCATCTTCACCGACCAATGTTTCATATTTACCCTTTTGAGGAAAAAGTTTTAAGTATTTTCGCGATCGCGGATAACCGCAATGTTCCGACCATTCAACGGAGAACATTGCAACTTCTGTAGGAGACGGGTCTCGCCCCAAAATACCAAGGATTCTCTGGTATTCTTTAGAGGTCAAACCCAATTTTTGATAAACTTCAGGTTCTATCACAAAGAGATTTTAACATGTTTTTGGAAACTATTCCAGATTAGCAGGATAGGAAAATTTCATCCTCTCTCCTGATCAGGTTAGTTTTTTATTTCGGACAATGAATTCTATAACGCCCTTCAGTTAAAACGACCAAAACACTTTTGCAGTCAAGAAGTTTTTTCTCTTCATTCTTTAACATTTCCATGAATTCCGATACAATCTTTTGTATATTAATCAACGTATAACGAAACAAAACAACTTTCCCTTTGCCAAACAAACAACCAAACTCCAACAGTCCTCCAAAGTCTTTGTCGCCTGTTAACAGAATAAATCCCCTCTTCTGACAATATTCCAAAATCTCATAATCTTTACGCCCTGCTAACGCAGCATCAAATACAGTCATTATATCAAGGCTTTTTTCACGTAAAGAAGAAATTATTTCGGAATGAACATTTTCATCTGCAAAAAACTTTAGCATTTATACATTCTCCAATATCCTTACTTCTTCCCCCGCCATTTGAAAAGCCGCAAATTCCAGCGCCGCCAATACTCCTTCCCTTGTTAAACTGGGATATCCTTTAAGAATTTCATCTATAGTCATTCCGGAAGCAATTGCCTGTAAGATAACAGCGACGGAAATACGTGTTCCTTTTACTATAGGTTTACCTGAAAAAATATCCTTGTCACAAACTATCCACTCTTCAGCCATATAAAATCACCTCATATATAAATTATATCATTTATTGAATATTTTGACCCAACAAAACCCTATCCCAGAATCACCTCAACATGATGATCGCCATTTTCAAATATAGGGATAAGATTCCCTGCTATTTTTTTACCATCAACAACTATCTCCTTAACACCCCGCGATATATGATTTGGATTTCTTACAACTATATAATAATTGGTCCCGCGATAATTCTTTTTTATCTCAAATCCCTTCCATTTTTTGGGAATACACGGATCAATTCTCAATCCATCATATTCCGGCCTAACACCTAATATATATTGTATCCATGAAACATAAGCCCATGCAGCAGTCCCGGTAAGCCAGGAATTGCGCCCCAAACCAAATTGGGGATGCTCTTTCCCCAAAATATTTTGACAATAGACATAAGGCTCTACTTCATATTGATCCGCAATTTCATTTTTTGCCGAAGGAAGAATTTGCCTCCCATACTGATACGAACGGTCGCCATCACCTGCCAAAGCCTGAGCAATAACCTGCCACGGATTAGTTTGCAAAAAAATTCCCCCGTTCTCTTTTGCCCCGGGAGGATAAGTAGTAGTCCCCCCTATCCGCCAATCAAATCCATTGTAAGCCGGCCAAATTAGAACAAGCCCGTACTTTGTATTCAAATGCTCATGCGCGGAATCAAGCGCAATCTTTGATCTTTTGCTATCCGCAAAACCTGCCATTACCGCCCAACTCTGAACCAAAAGATAGATTTTAGCTTTATCATTTTTTGACGCGCCGACTTTTTTCCCTTCATCCGTATAAGCTCTTAAATACCATTTGCCATCCCATCCTGATTTATTGACCGCCTTTTTAAATTTTTCATGAATCTCTTTATATTTTTTAACAAGCGCGGGCTTATTAATAAATTTGCAAAGCCCCATCATTTCAAGCAGGGCAACCCCAAGCAACATCGATGTCCAGACAGATTCAGCCTCCCCCTTCCCCGTATCCAGATTTAAAGTGTCATCCCAATCCGCCCAACCAGCCAATGTTAAACCATGTTTACCCACATGATTATTTGAAAAGTCTATTGCCGCTTGAAGATGATCTAAAACAGTCCCCTCACCATCCAGGAAAGGGATATTTTCCTTTAAGAAATCAAAATCTCCCGTCTCTTTTAAGTAAGAACAGACTGAAAGTATAATCCATAAATGGTCATCACTATACCATTTAGCGCTCTTTTTAGTCCCCTCCGCGGCATCTCCAACATCAATCTCCCCCGTTAACGGATAGAACTGGTGGGCGGCATACCCTTTTTTATATTGTATTTTCAAAAGCTTTTTTATCGTCTCTTTTGCTTCCTGTGGAATCGTATGCATAACCCCCAGAGTATCTTGAGCTGTATCACGGAATCCCATTCCGCGATTTACCCCAAGCTGGTACAAAGAGACAAAACGTGACCAGTTAAATGTAGATTTGCATTGATATTGATTCCAAAGGTTCAACATCTGATTTACTTCTTTATCAGGAGTTTTAACCTGAACATTGCTTATATAATCATTCCAGTAATTTCTTAAATTTTCAAAGCTTTCATGCACAACTTTTAAATCCCTGTACTTTTCAATAGAAGGAAGGGCAGCTTCCGGCGTCTCATCCACGCCTAAAATAAATACAATCTCCTTCTCTTCTTGTGGCGCAAGATTCACTTCGACACAAAGAGAACCTACTCCATTGCCCCTCAAAACCTCTGAGTTTGAACATTTTCCATTTATTAAGGCCTGAGGATTCGTAAGACTTCTATAATTTCCGATAAATTTCTCCCTATCTGTATCAAAACTGTGTATCTTCGCATTGGTTGAAAAGAAAGTATATCCAAGAGTCTTCATAAAAGGGGCCCAAAAGATTGAATTATCTTCAAAAATGGCCTGATTTATCTGCTGGCACCAATCGACGTTTGTCTGATCTTTTACTGCGTCATAAAAACTAAATTCCGCGTAAGTGAAAAGTTTTAATTTTTTAGGTTTAGAGCTCTTATTTTTTATTTTTAAAGCCCAAAGTTCCAAAGGCTCTTCACCGGGAACAAAATACTTAACTTCCGTTTCAACATCACAAAAAGAAGCACTGATTTTGGTATATCCCATTCCGTGACGGCATTCATAACTATTAAGTTTAGTCATAGTCGGCTGCCAGGTAGCTGACCAGAAATTTTTCGATTCCTCATCTCTCAGATATATATACCTCCCCGGTTGATCAACAGGAACAGAATTATATCTATACCTCAAAACTCTTTTATTTTTCGGGTCTCTGTCAAAACTATATCCGCCACCGGTATTTGAAACTATCCCCCCGTACTTTCCTCCTCCTATATAATTAATCCAGGGAGTCGGGGTATCAGGGCGCTTTACAACATATTCATTATTTTCCATATCAAAATAACCATATCTCATGCAAAAACTCCTTTCTTTCTCAAATTAAATAATATCATATGGTCTTATCGCGCACAATATTGTTAATGGCGCTGACATTTTACAATGCTTGAACAAACTCCGTGGTTTTCGAAATAAGAAGGGTTCCGACAGTTTCACCCGGACGATTAAGCCTTTTAATCACATCATATTTAAGTTCGGTCTCCATCTTCTTTAAGAAACTTAAGGCCTTATTGCAGCCAGACTTTGAAAACTGTTTTAAATAGTTAAAAACCTCACTCCAATATGTAACCTGGTAATCTTCATCATTTAAATTTTTATTTTTGTTTTTGATTTTATCGTTAATATAAAGAGAGATAGTACGGAAATTAATAGACCGATCAACTAAAACAAATTCTGATTCCTCAACAATCTTTTTTAATTCCAAAGCTATCTTCTCAAAATACTCACAATAAAGTCCCATTAACGTTTTATCGCCCAAATCATAAATCTCGGAGTTTAAAGCGTTCCAGTCAAAGTTTCCTTCTTTAAAGTTATAAAAAAGAGGGATTAAACAAAGCGCGGAAAATATCTCCATTTCAGGAAAACTGGAATCAAAAAACCAGTTGTCGGCTACATATAACGAAAGCTGGTCAAGTTTTTTATTTTTAAACATTTCACCAAGAGGGCTTTTTGTCTCGTCACCCGGGAGCCAATCGGTAAAAACCTCAAGCAGATGAGACAAAATATTTTCATCAAGCACAGTAGAAGCCTTTGCTATACTCAAAAGCTCCTTATCTTTTATGTATTTTTCAGCGCTATTATGATTTAACTCATGCAGAAAGAGATTATCCATAAAAGATGAAATAAACTTTTTTGATTTTGTCTTAAAATCTTTTTCGGTTTTAATTTCAAACTGGTTAAGCGTTACTCTTTTTATCTTATCAATTAATTTCTGATCAGGTTCACCCCGATTATTCACACCGATTAAGAAATCGGGGTTGATTTCTGGTTTTACCGTGAATAATCGGGGCTCACTGCTTTGAAAAAAGTCTCGCCATTTTTGGTAGAATAGAAAACGGGCGGAGGTTTCGCGTAAGAATATATTTTTGCCGCTGACCATGGCAGCAACCAGAAGATGGCAACCGGGAGTTACGGCAACTTCACTCTTAAAACGATAGACAAGATAATCTTTTACTTTTTTACAGGAGGCCTCACCAAAAATAAAAAATTTGTGCTCGCCGTAAAAACCGCTGCACAATCTTAAATTTGAGCCCTCCTCTTCTAATAACCTGTTTATCGTCGAACAATCACTTACAGGATAATCCTGACCCCCAAGAGTCAGCCTGAACTCTTTTTCGAGTCTTTTTAATTCAGCTATCTCAGTCGGCAGATTGTAGCTCTTTATCAACTCGGTCAACTTAACATTTAATATTCCAAATGCCAGGTTGCTAAGCTTATCTTCAAGCGGCACCTTCATTAAGTGGTAACAAAAAGAGATCTGAACTGCCTGCCAATTAATACCTTCCGGCAGTTTATTCTGCCAGATAAGATATTGCATTACAGACAGCTTCCTGATCTGCTCCTCAATTGACTTTTCAATTTCTACCACTAATGTACCTTAGTTTAAAGCTTAAAGCGCCAGAAACTATGCTCTAGCTTGTGCAATAAAACTGTCTCTATCCAATCCGGGACTAAGCTGTACCAATTCATCAACACTCAACAATTGTGCGGTGTTAGGACCGGTAAGACCTTCAAAAGCTATGTACACTTTATTCGGATCATCAGGAACCTTACTGGCAAGCTCCTGCATTGCAGCTGGATTTGCTGCAAGTAAAGCGTTAAATTTAGTATCATTTATAGCATCCTTAGGACCTAACCCTGAAAGGCGCTCATTTACAGGCTGAATCTGTCCTACGGTCAAAGGCCGTCCAACTAATTGTCCTCCTATTTTTCTGACCCCTAAACTTACTGGAATCTGAACTTGTTGTGGCATATTATTTCACCTCCTGTTATTATAATACTAAACTTATTTATTGCAACTCTGCCTCAAAAACCTTGGGAGAGCCGGCCCTTTTTCCTGTCACAGAAACATTTAAAATTCTACCACTACCAGTCTCTCTTACTGCCAACATAATCACAGCCCCTCCAGCCCTTTGGAAGAAAGAATCATTATTTAAAAGGGCCCCAAGAGTAACATCACTTGAGCTCCCAGTGCTCCCATTCATTACTAAGGTAAATTTATCATCATTTCTATTTATTGCTCCTTCCAAAAGAGCACAAACGCTCTCCAAAACAGGACGATTATCTGCTAAAAGCGCCAATGTGTCAACCGCACCCTGAGGTCCACCGGAACCACTTTGATACCCAAGCAACTGATTTGACCCTTCAGTAAATTTTTTCATAGAAGGCGCCCTTTTGGCAATTACTTTTTTCAAAGCGTCGGTCTTTCCTTGTGTTTCTCTCTCCAACAACAATGCCATAGCAATAAAAGGTCCAGGATTTTCTTTGGCAATTTGATCCTCCATAAGCGATTCTAAGGCTGCTTTAAGCTGACCTACACGTTCAGGCGTATTTGCCAATTTTACTAGGCTATCAAATTCTGTCTTTAACCAATTAATCATCTTTGGTTTTAATTCATTATTATCCCGATATGTTTGAGCAAGTTGAGATATAAAATCAAAGGCTTGATAAGCCTGATCATAATTGACCTCATAAGCTTTTTTAGCGCTAACAACAATCTCAAAAACTGAAGGGAATATAGTATCTCTAAAAGAGTCATCATTTAAGACTTTCTCGGAAATACCTTTTAACAAATTAAGATCAATTTCTTTAAAAAGATTCTCAAACACAGTTTCCCAAAAGCCAAACTGATCTTGACTTGTAAAAGCTGAGCAGTTGACATCCATTAGCGCCATTAGATGGTAGCCATTGGTTCGAGCTCTCTCCGCTTTTTGCTTTATTCTATAATTAGCGCGAGTTGAAGTTCTAATATCTCTTAAAAAATTACGTCCTGCGTCAGTACTAGGCTGTGACATATTATGTAAAAAATCATACATAACAAAAACCAACCCACTATCTCCTCTTGAAGAAATATCTTCCAAGATACTTACCATAGTATCTAAATCGTTTGGCATCTCCATCTCTGTCACAGCTTCAAAGTTTTGATACAGCTTTAACCAAAACTCCCTAGCCGATCTAGCAGTGCCAATAAAATCAAGTTGTGCAGTTGGATCAGAAAGACCACTTCCTATACTCCCCGTCATTCTGTTGCTAATTGCATTTTGTAATAAATTTAATGGGCCTCCCGAAATTGCCACATGCTTTATTAATCTACTAATAAAAACGTCCTGTTTTGGAGAACTGTTTATATCCCTCATAAGCTGTGCTGCTTCAGTAAAACCTAATCTTTCGGGCACAACATTAGATATTGGAACATCAAATTCTCTTATAAAATCAGAAACCCGATTATTTAAAGCTTCTTCTTCAGCCTGTGATACGCTTACACCTTCATTTGTATTAAAAACAAAATTAGCAGTATAGCCTCCTGTTACTTTAACTTCAAAACGAACACGATTGCCCTCTTCAGAAGAAGCTAGAATAGTAGAATCCTCTCGTTCTAATAATCTGCACAAATAAGGATCAGCAGCAATTTTAGGCTTTATCCCGTTAAGTTTAACACCATCCATCCCACCAGCATAGCGAATAGCATTTCTACGTTGTAATGTTGCAAAAGTATCTGTAACTGTTGATAAATCTAATTGTTGTTTATCAATCCTGAGTTTAGATGCCAGTTCAGAAATGTTATTCCTAATGCCACCTTGCGCAATCATCATTTCTGCTGTTCTATATTCCGACATAAAACTCATATCACTCGCGCGCAAGGCATCACGCAACAACACATTAACACTAACATTTTGCAACAGAGGGGACCCCTGAGGAAAAATCAACTTAAAACCATCTCCAATATATGTAGCATAATCATCATTAGTAACATCTCCGCTATCCTCAGCAACCCCTTTCTGTTCAGCTACATAAGCGCTTAAAGCTTTTCTTACTGAGCCAACAATAGGATCTGTCTCCAAGAAAGAAGCAGGCTGAACTTCCCATCCCGCAACATGAGAAGACAAGAACTCTCGCATATAATCTGTATTTTTTGTATATCCCCCGTCATTATTCCATCTGGTTATATCAAATATTTCAGTATTAAGCTCAATAGGAGCTCCCACTGGAGAAGAACTGCTAGGCAAGGCAACTTGAGGATATACAAAAGGAGCTTCCATCCAGTAACTAATATTCCCCTCTTCAATATAAAAGCCAATTCTAGCTTCAGGCCCTGCTATATCTATTAGTTTACCAAGCCCTATCAGTAGAGACTCGTTTACCACCACTCCCTCCGCATTAGCAGCTTCCACAATCCTTCGCGCAGCTGCTGAATTACTTACAGCCTTTTCAGAGTAAAGTTTCATCAGTTTTAACTCCCTATCTGTCAATTTACACGGGATAGAAATTTTAAAACGAACTTTATCTCCAGATAAAAGATCCCATTCACAGAGGCTGTTTGTAGCTTTTTTCGCTGTTATAACCCTATTAATAAAAACTTCATCCCCATTGCCTCTTCTAGCCAAAGAATCAAAGCTTTCCTGTTTTTTGCCAAAATCGGTCCTAAGACTATAATCAAACAGGGTTTTGGCCGCCATGCTTACTAAACCTTTAGCAACGTCTTGCGCCGCTGTAGCAAAGTCATCTGTAACACCAATATCCCCTAAGTGCTGACTGAATAATTTTAATCCAATAGAAGCAGCTGTCTTTCTAAAGTTAACCGTCGTCTTTTCAACAGCGGTAATAAGTTTTCCTCCCTGAGCTATTTCCGATGGCTCAAAGTCAAGGGATGTTCCACGATCAACAATTTTTTCTCCGTTTAACAAACGTCTTATCTCTTCCATAGATACATCATAACTGGCATAAACCTGATTAAGTGCGACGGCCTGATCATGAAAATGCTTAACCAATCCACCTGCTTCACCCTCCTGATCGGGAAGAAGAGACAAATCAGGATCTCCTAATTCAACAATATCTACTTCAATGGCTTCATTATCAACAGATACAACAACTCTTGTATTGCTTGGTGATTTAGAGCTAGACTCAAAAGCTTTAACCAGTCTATCGCTTACTTCATTGCCAAAAATCTCTTCAATACCACGTCCGCCACGATCTTCTAAGTCAGGAACCTTTTTTATGAGTAAATCATAAACCTCATCAGCAATTTCCACATCACAGTTTTTCATCTTCTTCTGTTCTTCTATAAATTTTCTGGCCGTTATCCGTATAATCGCCTGTGCCATCTCCATGCTAATACTATTAAAAGCAAAAATTCCTCCACCAACCATAATACGAGCTAAAAACTCAGGCCTATAGCCTGCAACTTGATATGCCTCTCGAATTATCTTAGCATTTTCCTTTTCTATTCTTTTGAGTTCTGCAGCCCTTTCTTCAACAATACGACGACGTTCAGCCAATGCATTATCACTCTCTGCCCGATCATTTAACCATCCTCTTATTTCAGCTAATTCACTTACAGCAGAAAGAGTATCTAAATGATAATCTCCTTTAGAAATATTCTCCTTAGAACTACTAAGATATGTATCCAATGCTTTAAGAGAGGGAGCTTTTTCATCCCCTTCACCAGGGCTACCTATCCCAACAGCAAACAACTCCCTTTTTTCCTTCAACTCTTCTAACACCAGCCTACGATGAGAAGATAACAACTTATCATATCTTTCAGACCCTGAAAGATTAACAGCTGCAAAAACCTCTTTATCTCCACGGCTACGCGCATCCAAAAGAGTATCAAGTTGGGCTAAGCCTGTCTTGTCTCCTTCAGGAAAAACACCTCGTTGCAGATCATCAGTATGCTCAGTTAAAAACCTTCTAACCAAAGCTTCCTTTTCAGAAACTTTCGCTGCTTCATCAAATCTGGTTTCCTGTTGCAAAATTTCACTATCGCGCGCAAATCTTATTGCAAGCGCCTCTATAACAGAAACGGTCTCTCTTCGAAACCCTAACAATTCATCAAACCCCTCATCAATTTCACCCATACCTGTATATATTAATCTCTCACTTCCAAGATTACTTGTAAGAATAACAGCTGTCTCTCTAAAATCAATGACTTCACCCTTTCCTGTTTCAGCCGTAGCCGTATCCAAAATTCCAAGCAAAACCTTCTGAGCATCAGGATGCATTTTTTCAAATTCATCAATCAAAAATACACACTGACCTCCTTTTGCTTTAATTCTATCAAAAACACAAGGATCCCCATATCCAATCCAAGTTGCCGTCGCACCTGTCAATTTAGTCAAATTTTGCTTTTCAGCATATTCTCCACCATTTATTTCAACTAAATTATCTGCGTTTTTATATAATACCCGAGCTAAACATTTTGCAGTTTGAGTTTTACCGGTACCTGTTTTCCCTGCAAAAAGGCCAACAAAAAGAGGTTTTTTGGGGTCTGAAAGTCCCAGTTTTGCCCTTTTAATACGAGTAGATAAAGTCTCCATAACCACATCCTGCCCCACAACCTCCTTTTTCAATTCATCAACTAAAGAGTCCAGTAATTTTCTGTCTAAAGCCTCAAAATCTTTAGAGGGGAGTCCTGTCAAAACAGCAAGCGCTTCATAAACAATATCTTCCGTTAACACCAACGCCCCTTCCTGTTCAGCTGTTTTTTTATCTTTTAAAAACTTTTTAATATTCTCTGACAAATAATCCAAACAGTCTTTTGCTGATCTCTCATCTTTCTGTTCCAATGCCCTTAAATATTCATTAAATATCCTTAATAAATTATTACAAGTCATCCTAAAACTAACATTCAACATATTACTTTTTGTCGTCAACCTAGAAACAGACTGTTCCAAAAGTTTAATTGAACGAGAAGGGTTATATCCACTCCGCTGAGCATCAATATATCTTACAGCCAACTCAACTATAAGATTTACCATGGCATCAGGAACTTCAAGAGTAACAGGTAGCGCAGCATATTTTGATCTTGCCAACATAGTCTTTCTATGCTGGCGCAAGATTAACTTTGTCAAACTCGGTGTAGCCTCTGGAATCGGCACAATAGTCCAACGCCTATCCATAGCAGGAATTATAGATAAATATTTTTTATGTTCCTCAACTGTTGTCGCAAAAATAAAATGGCTATTAGGATCATTCAACATCGGCTTCATAAGTTCAATAATTGGAGAAGAATCTCCAACTTCTGTCTTCCCTAAGCAATGTGCTTCATCAACAAAAATCAATGTATTAGGCTTTTTCTTTAAATATGCTTTTAACTGTTTTATTTTTTCAGCAGCACTCCCATTCGTAGCAGACAGGTCTCCAGCATCCATATACATTATTTCAATTGTAGAATTAGCCTCTCCAGTGATAAAAGCAGGATCCATCTGTTTTTCCATAAACTCTTTTGCAATATATTTTGCTAAAACAGTCTTTCCTGTCCCGGGAAAACCTAAAAGCATTACATTCCCATTGCTGTCAGTTGCCAAAATAGACAATATATCCTCTATCTGTTTATCACGTGCAATAACAGGATCTACTTCTTCAAGGTTAAACATCTCTTGAAATGGAGTTAAAAATTCAGGTATTTCAACATCCCCCGCACCATTTGCAGCAGAAGGAACATTCTGTATGTTAGCAGAGACAATTTTATTATAAAGAAAATATAATCTGTTTTTCAGCATCTAATTATCTTCCGTTAGATTGTGAACCAGGCTTAGAAGTTGGACTTCCGCCAACTTTCTTTCCTCCAGAAACACTAGAGGTTGCCTTTGGAGGAACAGCAAGAGCCTTTTCTCTTGAGAACGCTTCAACTTTTGAATAGAGATCAAGCATCTTGTTAGCCAGATGACCAACAACGCCATCTGAAGCCAGTTTTTTGTCCAATGCCTTTATATGTCTTTGATCTTCTGGATTAGCAGCTTCTAATCCAATATGATCTCTCAATAATGCTTTTAATGCATCAACTTGCGCTTTGTCAGATAATCTTGATAGATCTGCGGCTTCAAACCAATCTTCAAAAGCATGGGATATTTCATGTTCATCCAAGTTAAAATCAACCGCATCAACTCCCATCTCTCTCTTTAACTCCGTGACCAACTTCGATATAAACCCATTAACTAAACCTTTAATACTATCAATTTCAGCTTCAAATTTCTGTGCTAACTCTCTATCATGCCCCTCAAGTCCTGTAATAACAGCCCCTAAATTTGCAAAAATAATTTCTTTCGTATTACATGTTGCAACCATAAGTGTCTGAGGAGGATCAATAAATAAAAACTGCGCGCGGGCCGCGATAACGCCAACAGATAAAGATGCTTTCTTTGCGGCAGCAGAGACCACCCTTCTTGCCAAACCGCCTACTACAAACCTAACTAAATTTACACTCGTATTCATTTTTGTTTCCTCCTATTTTTAATGACCGATTTCCAATGAATCAAAACTAATTTGGAAGCCGTCCCGATAAAGATAATCGGGATTTAGTCGTATGTTTGCAAAAACTTATCTGTTTCAACACTTCCATAGTTTTTTATCGTATGAAAAAAATTAGAATTTCAATGTTTTTTTAAATTCAAAAAAACAAAACAAAAATACTTGAGACAAATAAATTGATAGTGTCAAGAATGTTGTGTAAATTCTATTTATGTCATTCCTGCGGAAGCAGGAATCTATGTTTTACTAGAGAAATGGATTCTGACTTTCGTCAGAATGACAATTTACACAACTATTTATACACCATCAATAAATTGGCAAGATACACGTTCATAAAAAATGTTGTATAATAAAAGCATATGGAACTAAAAAAAGATAAAAATGTAAGGGAGTTTTTAGTTAATGTAAAAGATTATTTTGGCAAGCGCTTAAAAAAAATCCTTTTTTTTGGGTCAAGAGCAAGAGGAAATGCTTCTCCTGAATCAGATTATGATTGTATTTTATTGGTTGACGAAATAGGAAGCCAAGATGAAAAATTTATTGATGAAATTGAAATTAAACTGTTATTGGAAAAGAACATCCTATTTTCAACCTTCTTGACAGAAGAATACAAGTTTAATCAAAGAAAATATGAACCTTTTTTAATGAACGCCAAAAAAGAAGGAATATATCTATAAATGAATGAAGAACTTTCTCTCCAGATATCTTTAATGATTGAAAAATCAGAAAGAGCGTTAGAAGATGCTAAAGCTTTGCTTGATATAGGAAGCTATGGAGCTTCAGCCTCTCGTTCTTATTATGCCGTCTTTCATATACTGCAATCTGTTTTATTGACTAAAAATCTTTCCTTTTCAAAACATTCAGGTGTCATAGGTGGATTTTCAAAAAGTTTTATTAAAGAAGGGGTTTTCCCCTCTGATTTTGCAAATAAAATCAAGAAACTTTGGAAAAATAGAGAAATAGGTGATTATGATTATGAAAAAAAAGTTTCAAGAGATGATGCTGTAAAATGTATAGATGATGCTTCATTAATTTTAGATTCTATAAAAAAATATATTGAAAGAAGAAAATAAGCCTTATTTAAGAACCACCATGAAAAGAAAGCAATCTTTCAACATAAAAACACTTTACATTATATTGTCAGGGATTATTTTATGTTTAATCCTGCTACATTTATATATATATACAAAAAATATAACCATAAAGTATGAAGTGGCAAATTTAAAAATCAAACAAAAAGAGCTCAAAAGTAAAAACAGGATACTTAAAAGTAACTTCGCATCTGAAAAATCCCTTCAAAAAATAGAAAAAACAGCAAAAGAAGAATTAAATATGGACTATCCTAAAGATGTTCATTATATAATATTAAAGGGGGAAGAGAAATGACAGTCCGCACAAGATTCGCGCCAAGCCCAACAGGAGCGCTTCATGTTGGAGGAGCCCGCACAGCTCTGTTTAATTGGTTGTTTGCAAGAATTCAGGGAGGAAAATTCATCCTGAGGATTGAAGACACAGACAAAATAAGATCAACAAACGAAGCTATAAAAGCAATTTATGATGGTATGGGCTTTTTAGGATTGGACTGGGACGAAGGGCCAAAAACAGGAGGAGATTTAGGCCCTTACATGCAAACAGAAAGATTAAACATCTATAAAGAATATACCGAAAAACTTTTAAAAGAGGGGAAAGCTTATTATTGTTTCTGCACGACAGAAGAACTTAACAGACAGCGCAAAGAAGCGGCAGAGAAAAAAGAGGCTCCAAAATACAACCAAAACTGCAGAAGGTTGACAACAGAAGAGGCGTTGGAAAGAATAAAAAACAATCTTCCTTATGTTATAAGATTTTCTATGCCCCCCTCTATAAAAATAGAGATAGACGATTTAATACGGGGAAAAGTTGTCTTTGACAGCGATCTGCTCGATGATTTTGTCATCATGAAATCGGATGGTTTTCCAACTTATAATTTCGCAGCTGTAGTAGATGACCACTTAATGAAAATAACTCATATTATTAGAGGAGACGACCACCTGTCAAACACGCCGAGACAGATAGTTTTGTATGAAGCGTTCGGGTTTAAATTGCCAAAATTCGCGCATATTCCCATGATTTTAGGAAATGATAAAAAAAGATTATCCAAGCGCCATGGGGCAACATCTGTAATTGATTACAAAGATATGGGATATCTGCCGGAAGCTATGATTAATTATTTGGCTCGTCTCGGGTGGGGACACAAAGATGAGGAGCTATTTTCAAGGGATGAACTCTTAAAAATGTTCTCTTTGGAAGGGGTCACCAAAAACCCCGCCATATTTGATATGGAAAAATTAAACTGGTTAAATGGCCAATATATAAGGAAGGCCATTCCTGAGAGGATTGTTGACCTTTGCGAACCCCTTTTAATAAATGCATATGAAAACCATGATATAAGATATATATCAAAAATAGTAGCTCTCTTTTTGGATAGGCTTGTTGTTATTCCCGACATTGTAGGACTAACTGAATATTTCTTTAAAGATGATTTCAGCTTTACGGAAAAAGGGCTGGATAATCTAAAAAAAGAAGGGGCTATCGAAATTTTAAAAGAATTGAGAGAAAAAATTCCAAAAGTCGAACCTTTCAACAAAGAGGAACTCGAAAAGACTTTTAAGGGTCTCGCAGCAGAAAGAGGAGTAAAACTCGGCGTAATTATCCACCCCTGCCGCGCCGCCCTAACCGGCCGCACGGAATCTCCGGGTATTTATGATGTTATCGAAGTTTTAGGCAAAGAAAAAACAGTAAAAAGGATTGACAAGACGCTTTCAACAACAAGTCTTGTTAACCCCGATTATTCACCCCGATAAAAATAATCGGGGTCAAGAATGATAATCCTGCAAAGCCTTTACGCCAAAACCTTTTTTCTTGAAGGATTCCAGACCGTTTACGGTCGCGCGGGCGCCTGATAGAGTGGTGACAATGGGTATCATCCGCATTATAACTTCTGAACGTATTTTGGTCTCATCAACCTTTGTCTTTTTGTCTCCTGGAGTGTTTATAACAAGTTTAATCTCATTGTTTTTGATAAGATCTAAAATATTAGGCCTCCCTTCCCCAAGTTTTTCTACAACCTCAACCTCCAAACCATTTTTACGCAAAACATCAGCAGTACCGGATGTCGAAACAATTTTGTATCCCAAAGTGTCAATCCTTTTTGAAAGTCCGACTATTGATCTTTTATGTTTATCGTCAACGGAGATAAAAATTTTACCTTCCATAGGAAGTTTCTGCCCCGCGGCAATTTGAGCCTTCATGTAAGCAAGCCCTAAATCAGAGTCTATCCCCATAACTTCTCCCGTCGATTTCATTTCAGGTCCAAGGACAGGATCAACTCCGGGAAAGCGATTAAAGGGAAATACCGCCTCTTTTACCGAAAAATAAGGAGGAATAACCTCTTTTTCAATTCCAAGTTCCTTTAATGTCTTCCCAACCATAACTTTTGTGGCGATTTTTGCCCATGGAATGCCAGTTGCCTTACTTACAAAGGGGACGGTTCGAGATGCTCTAGGATTTACCTCCAAAACATACAAGATATCGCCTTTAACAGCATATTGAATATTCATCAAGCCTACAACTTCAAGCTCTTTTGATAAAGCATGTGTAGCCTTGCGAATTTTATCAAGCATCGTTTTTGACAGAGAAAAAGTCGGTATAACACAAGCAGAATCTCCGGAATGAATGCCCGCTTCTTCAATATGCTCCATAATTCCACAAATTATAGAGTCCTTCCCGTCTGATACGCTATCAACATCAACTTCAATCGCGTCTTCAATAAACTTATCAACTAAAATCGGCTTTTTGGGCGATGCGATAACAGCCTTGTTCATATACTCTTCAAGATCAGCATCATCATAAACAATCATCATTGCGCGACCGCCTAAAACATATGAAGGACGAACAACAACAGGATATCCAACCTCCTGGGCGACGTTTTTTGCCTCTTCCGCGGAAACAGCTGTTCCGTTAGGAGGTTGTGTAAGCTTTAATTTTTTAAGAAGGGCCTGGAAAAGTTTTCTGTCTTCCGCCCGATCAATTGAATCAACAGAAGTTCCAAGGATCGGAACATCCGCCTCTTTTAATTTCCAGGACAAATTAAGGGGAGTTTGACCGCCAAATTGAACAATAACTCCGATAGGTTTCTCTCTTTTTACCACGTGTAAAACATCTTCACAAGTTAAAGGCTCAAAATAGAGTCGGTCTGATGTATCAAAGTCAGTAGAAACGGTCTCGGGGTTTGAATTTATCATTATAGCTTCATACCCCTCCTCTTTTAATGCAAAAGAGGCATGACAACAACAATAATCAAATTCAATCCCCTGCCCTATACGATTAGGGCCTCCACCCAATACAATAACCCTCTTACCTGTTTCAATTAAGGGATCAACAGACATTCTTTTATCCTATCAGATGGTACTATCCAGAGTCAAGATTTTAAAAAGTACAATGTCAGTGTTGTCAAATGTTCAAAATAAAAGTTTTTGTTGTCATCCGAAAAGTTTGTTTGTTACGAACTTTTCTCCTGCCAAAAAAACTTTATTTTGAAAAACTTAAAAAGAAAAGTCTTCACCTGTCAGTCACCTTGACAAAATCAACATAACAAACATATAATGAGTAACCAAATCAATAAAGGAGGAAAGGTTTTTATGAATAGCAAAAAATTAACCGCGCTTTGTGTTGTATTCTGTTTTGTAATCTTTGCAATGGCAGCATCCGCTCAAAAAAGCCCAAGAGGGAGATCAGGCAGGGCAGATGACAGAAGAACCGTAGGAAAAGAGGTTGTTAAACAATCGGGCAAAACAACAGAAGATATTCGTGGGGTTGAAGGGAGACAGGATACCAGAAGGACTGTAGGAAAAGAAGCGCTCAAAGCATCAGGCAAAACAGTGGAAGATTATAGAGGTAGATCGGGCAGGACTGAAACCAGGAGAGCGGTAGGAAAAGAGGCCGTTAAACAATCAGGGAAAACAAAGGAAGATATCCGTGGGGTTGAAGGGAGACAGGATACCAGAAGGACTGTAGGAAAAGAGGTTGTCAAACAATCAGGGAAAACAAAGGAAGATATCCGCGGGGTTGAAGGAAGAGAAGAATTCAGAAAAGATGTCGGCAAAGCTGTCTATGATGAATCAACAAAAAGTGAATAAGAAAAAATAATTTCACCCCGATTATCATAATAGGAGTTCATATTGTTTATTTTAAAGGCCAGATTAAAACCCTGGCCTTTTTTTTGTCGAGGAAACCTGCGACTGAACCCCGATTATAATTATGAGATTGTTGCGTAATGACAGTTTTTGCAATTTGTCATCCCCGCGAAAGCGGGGATCCACACGGGAATGACCATTATGCAACAGTCCCATAATCGGGATGAATTTTTCTGGTTAGTCTGTAAATAATCAGGGTTAAGTGATATAATTATTTATAATTATGAAAAGATCAGCTGCTTTATTATTAATTTTATTAAATTTAATCTCAACAGGTTTTGCGTTAAGCCCACAGGAAAATCAATATGTTAACGAGCTTAATTACAAGCGAAATAAAATTGAGATTTTAGTAAAAAAACGCCTGGTCAACGAAAATACAGGTTATAGTAAAACAGATTTTTACACTACAACATACACACAAGAAGCTTACTCCTCCACATGGGGATATGGATCCACGTTATCAAACCAAAGGTCAGAAGTAAAAGAGATAGAAGACTGGATAATTGTTAAAGGGGGCATTAAGACCCTTTCTGATAACGAATTTCTCTCATTGGTAGAAGATTATAAATTGGCCGCTGAAATAAAAGAAAAAGAAAATAACAAAGACAAAATGAGATTTATTGGCAATGTTATAAGCCTCGGAGGGATAGGATATATGTTACTATCGGCAGGAACGGATAATTCTTCCTATTCTGTAACAACAGGAGGGATAATAACAGCTGTGGGATTTTTACTTAGCGCGTTTAATTCTCCTCAAAAACACTATATAGATCCGGACATGGCGCAAGAAAAAGCCGATGCTTATAACATCAAGTTAAAACAAGCTCTTGGATTGCCTATCACTTTTGAATAAACCCCGATTAGAGGCTTAAAGTTTCTTCCCCAAATTATTTTTTTGATATGGAGATGAAACCGCACCAAGGTAAAAGTTTTGGTTTATCAAAGTAATCTAAAATCGGATAATTCCTGCAAATCGAAGGCCTCCAAAAATAGTTCTGGCATTTTCCATCTTTCCCCCTGTGTTTACATGAAAATGCCAAGTAATTTTTTTCATAATCCACATATAAAATATAAAAACCATAAAGCCAGGATATAAAGGAAATTGCTATATTTCTAAAAAGCTTGTTATTTATCTGCCTATTTGTCCCACGAAGAAGTATCTCCTCACAACATCTGCCGCATCGCTTGCATTTACCGCCTATTTTATGTCGAGCAGGAAATATATGCCGTAAAGATTGTACAACCAGATTATCAAAAAGCATAAATGAAATTATAAAGCGTTTTAATAAAATCATAATTTACACCCTAATGATACCAAGCCAAGCAGACAGAGCGCAAGAACAATAAGCATGTCAACACATATTGACATAGATAAAAATTAATGTTATTATATATATAATGAATAAAGGACCGAGGTGCTGCGACATAAATCTAACCCCGCTTGTAAAAGCGTTAAAGGCTCTTTCAGAGGAAAACAGGCTAAAAATCATCTGCTTGCTTAAAAAATCAGAAAAGTGTGTTTGCAAGATAGGAGAGTTTCTAAATCTCCCTCACAACCTGATATGCCACCATTTAAAAAAACTCACAAAAATCAAAATATTAATATCAACAAAAAAAGGAAACTTTACATATTACAAAATTAACAATAAAGAATATAAAAAGCTTTTAAAAGAGATAAACTGCTTACTAAATTAAAAAGGGAGGAATAAAAAATGCCAACATATAAATTTTTATGTAAAAGTTGCAACTCTAAGTTTGAAATCAACGCGTCTATTAAAGAAAAAGAGGAAAAAGATCCTAAGAAGTTTTTTTGTCCAAAATGCAAATCAACAAACATAAAACAAAAGTTTTCTTTTGCAACACTTTTGGGCCTAGGAAATAAAGAAAGCAACTGTTGCAGTGGAAAAAGCAGCGGTTGCTGTTGCAAGGAGAAATAAAAATGTTTCAATATATAGCGGATATTATATCTTTTGGTCTGTTTAAGCTTAATCCCGCATCTACTTTGGGTCAAAGTGTCAATTTTTTTATATACGATTCACTAAAAATAACTTTTTCTATAATTATAATAATAACAATTATCAGTTTTTTAAGAACATATCTTTCATCTCAAAATATAAAACAAATCCTCTCGAAAGAGAAATTCGGCTTAAGTTACCTTATTGCCTCTTTATTTGGCGCTATATCTCCTTTTTGTTCATGTTCATCCGTTCCGATATTTATAGGCTTTGCAAAAGCAGGAGTCCCAATAGGAGTCGCTTTTGCTTTTCTTATCACATCCCCCCTTGTAAACGAAATAGTATTTGTTTTAATGATTGGAACCTTTGGATTAAAAACAGCGTTACTATATTCTTCTTTTGGAATATTGCTTGGCATTGTAGGCGGAATGATTTTACAAAGGACTGGATTAGATAAAGATATAATAGGCGTTGATAAAAAAGCCGAAGAAGAATATCTGCCTAAAACCTTATCTGGCAAACTAGAATATGCAATTTCTGAAACAGCTTCGATTTTAAAAAGAATCTTTCCATATATTCTAATAGGAATAGCAATCGGAGCTTTTATCCATGGCTATGTACCAACTGATTTTATAACAACACATATAAAATCAAAGTCTCTTTTTGCCGTCCCCATAGCGGTATTAATCGGAGTGCCACTCTATGCTGGGTGCTCAACTCTTGTCCCGATAATTTTCGCATTTACTCAAAAAGGGATAGCAACCGGAACCGCTTTAGCGTTGATGATGGCTGTAGCGGGGCTCTCATTCCCTGAAGCTGTGATGCTAAAAAGTGTCATGAAAACAAGACTATTGCTGATCTTCTTTAGCATAGTCACAATTGGAATAATTTGTATTGGATATTTCTTTAATCTGATATATTAACCCCGATTATCAAAAAGGAGACGGCGCCTGATTGCACCCGATAAACACCAGTGCCGCAACAAAATACAATAATACTACTAGAACAGAGACAAAGGTTGCATATCTCAAAGTATGTCGCCTCCCCTATCTTATACCTAATTTTATAAGGAGTATATACCCACACATACAAAAGTCAAGCGCTACTGCTACAAAGTACATGCTATTACATAAATCCCGACTATCATTATCGGCGCTTAAAATTTCGTATGAATAATCGGGGGGTCTGTTGCATAATGGTCATTCCCGTGAAAACGGGAATCTATTTTTTATAAAACAACCCCGATTATAATAATCGGGGTTAAGATGGATCCCCGCTTTTGCGGGGATGACAAATTGCAAAAACTATCATTACGCAACAAGCCCTCAGGATAAATGCGTTATGATATAATAAAATCATGAAGGAATTAAAGAAAAGATCTGAACCCCGATCATTCATGGACAAACAGAATTCTAGTAGGCTGCTCAGAAAATCCTTAGGCATGAACCCCGATTCCCTAATCGGGGTGAATAATCGGAGTAAAATTGCAATTTATGCGGCAAAAAAAGCCGGAAAAATGCTTGCGGAAAACTTTCAAAAAAAAACAAAGGTATCAACAAAAAAAGATGGCAGTTTGGTTACCCAGTTTGATTTAAAATCAGAAAAAATAATAATAGATATTATAAAAAAAAGGTTTCCGACAGATAATATTCTGTCAGAAGAGAGCGACAATTTAAACTTCAACTCAAATTTTACATGGATAATAGATCCAATCGATGGAACACACAATTATATCCGCAACATAGAGATATTCGGAGTTTCCATAGGGATTCAATACAAAGAGGAGATTGTCGCAGGCGTAATATTTATCCCACTCACAAATGAGCTTTATACAACAGAAAAAGGGAAAGGCGCATTTAAAAACGGAAAAAGATTAAAAGTTTCAAATAAGGATTTAAAAAATTCAACAATGATATATGACAGCACAATAAAACTAGCTCCTAAAAAAATGTCAAAAGCATTAAAAAAATTATCCCTAAAAACCTTTAATCTCAGAATGCTCGGTTCAACCGTAAGAAGTTTGACATATATAGCTGAAGGAAAAGCTGAAATAGAGATTGAATTTAATGATAAAATCTGGGATTTTGCGGCAGGAATGTTGCTTGTAAGAGAAGCCGGAGGAATTTTCACGGATTTTAAAGGAGACAAAAACCTCAGGGTAAAACAAACTTATATAGCTTCAAATAAAAAAGTTTATAAAGAGGCATTAAAAATACTTGAAAATCTGGGTTAAACAAATAAACACTATTTGATACTAATTTCATTTTTTGCCAAATAATCCGCAAAATGTTCTATTCTCTTTAAAACATTTAAAAGTAAATTCATCGCAGATTCATCAGAAAAACCACTGGTGATAGAAAATTTCCCCCAAACCTTTGAGAATTCCAATCCGGGAATACCTTCGGTCTCTCCAACAAAGCTAAAAGATAAAACCCCTTTATGCACAGGCCAAACTGCAGTGTTCTTATACAAAAGGCTAAGATCAGATACAAGCTCTCGACTTACCAGCCTTTCAATATCAAACAACCATTTATCTCTAATTTCTAAAAAATCATCATTTGATATGATCACAGGTTTAGAATAAAAAACAAGGTATAAAAAACGACCAAACTGCTTTGCATCAAAAGCTGAAATATAGACAGGAGGCTGTAAGGCATTATCAAGATTCCTATACGCATAAAAAATACCTGATTTATAAGCTACATCATATCGAGTGTTTCCCCCATTGCAAGAGATTCTCCTCGGAAAAGAGTCTCCAACCTTTAAATATCGAATAAACGGAGTTCCTATTATAACAGACATTAAAATATTACCCCTTTTTCCTTTTCAACTATATACTTTCTCGGCAACCCCAATTATTCACCCCGATTAGGATATTCGGGGTTAACGTACTACTTTTGCTCGTTTCCCATATTCAAAAAACAACAAATCATAAATATTTTCAACATTAAAAGAATGCTCGCCTTCTAAGGTCACAAACAAACGATCATATTCTCCTTTTTGCATAATTTTTCCACGTTCAACCCGTTCACTCCCTGTTAATTGGCTTGATATCCTGTGTTCAATCTGATCGGCATCAAAACCCCTTTCAGATAATCTCTTTCTTTGAAGACTCAAAGGGAGATTAATAATTATAAGATTGTTATCCACTAGCTCGGTTAATTCCCTCTCAATGAAAATTGCCCCCTCCACCAAAACAATCCCCGGTCCAATCCCTCTTAACTCTCTGGAAAAAAGATACAAAAGAGCTTCTAGCATCATGTCAGTCAACTCTTTTAATAAGTTTCTGTCATCAAAAACAATCTCTCCCAATTTTTTATGATTGATAGTATCATCAACATTTAAAACACTTCTTCCAAACCTGTCGACAATTTTCTGTCTGATACCAAAATACAATGGGACATTATCCTTGCTTCCTAAAATTATTCGCGTAAACTTGTCAAAATTTATAAAATGAATTTTTAAGTCTTTTTTCTGGCCAAAAGAAGACAACTCTTTACAAAAAGTCGACTTTCCGGAAGCGATTCCTCCTGTCACACCTATTAACATCTGCCCCATATTACGTATCCGTAAAGACTCTCTGACTAAAGACGTAGCATAAGTATTAAGGTTTATCCCCAAAGAAATCAACATCTTCAGGTTGCTTGAACTGACACTTGTCAAAGAAGGATCTGTTTGCGGAACAAGTAAAGTTATCGGCTCACCGCTCAACCTGCTGTTTAAAGCAGCGAGTGTCGACTCATAAACAAAATCAGCCTCATCTCTTACCCCTTTAATAAAAGCTGGAATCGTATTCTCATATAAATAGTCGGCTATAACACCGTCATCACTCCTGACCTCCACCCTATCTCGAAGATTAACGGGAATACTGTTTTTTATAAGAAAAATTCTTTCGTCAGGAGAAAAAACCGGTTTTTTCCTGGGGTTAGTCCCCGTCATAATACATAATTTAGCCTTGGGATAACGCTCTAAATAACGCGTTACAATATCAAGATGTCCATAAGTAAACGGATCAAAAGTCCCGGGATAGACTGCGTCAGCCTTAAAAAACTCCTTGAGCCCTTTCGCTCCAACTGACTGAACTAAATGCTCCGGCATAAAATCATCAGCGATCCTAAGGGATGAATCCTTTGCTACTATCTCCCTTCTTAAATCGTCTTCCAAGACTTCAGGAATATGACATAAGACCATTCTCTTTTGAATATTTGCCGACAATGTGAAAAGTTGGGAAAAATGTGTATGAGCTGAGCTTAAAGGCCTATATGCCCCAGCCTCATGAAAAATAACGCCACCAGGTTGCGCAAGAAAAGATATCAGCTCTTCATCAAAAGGAGTATCGCTCGAAAAGCCGGCAATGATTTTATCTTTTTGGTCATATAAACAAAAAGCCAACGTATCAAAATGCAAAGAATGTTTAGTAGATCGATTAAACACCCTAATTGAACCAAATCCTGGAATAAAACTCTTTGCCCCCCACTTGACCGGGAAAAAATTAATATAATCACCAAAAACCTTAGGAGATAAAGACCCTTCCATGCGATCATGGCCAAATGCGCCTTTTAATCTATCCCACAATAAATCGCGTATACTGGGGAGTGTAATCAAATTTAATTTAGATTGCTCGCCAAAATATTTTGCCCACAATAAAGTATCAAGGCCACCTATATGATCCGCATCAATATGAGTAACAACAAGATAATCCAATCTGGTCAAACGTGATTCGGAGACTAGCCCAGAATCATTTGCAAGGGCAGGATAAATATATGAAGGAGCGTCAACCGCCAATGTCTTTCCATTATTACAAACAACAATTAATGTCTCTCTATGATTAGAAGCACGATCTAAAGCAAATGTATCGTGATAACCATAAGCTTTAATCTTCCAACTTTTAGTCTCCATATTATTATAAATCGCAGCCACTTAAGACAACTCCTATTTTACTTATTTTCTTATAATCTTTTATCCCCCATTTATCTTGAAAATTTCAACAATCCTTCCACTTGAACCACGATTATTCACCCCGATTATCTTTATCGGGGTAAACAGGGTCAAAAAAACTTGCAAGTCAAAGCCTTGCAAAATATGTTAAAATATTAAATATCTATCTTCTAATTTCTACTTTCTAATCTTTAAATTGCGGGATCGTCTAATGGTAGGACGCATGCCTCTGGAGCATGCTATCTAGGTTCAAATCCTAGTCCCGCAGCCAACTATTTAAAGGCCCATTTTTAATAGTTGGCTGACTGCATTTGAAAATTGTTGCAAACCAATAGAGCCATTAAATCTCAAACCATTTCTATTATACGACCTAATAACATTCGGCTGTAAAAAAATGAATATAAGCCAATCAAATAAGTCTAGTACTATCCCTCTAAGATCTATTAATATACACGCATTGTTTTGCTCTTATACTGTTCTTCTCTTGTCTTTTGAAGTTTTATATTAAAAGAAAAAGAAGATTGTATTATGTAAGATTTTAATTTTATTAGGAGAAAGTTTTTCTTTTTATATGAGAAAGTTTTTACTTTCGAGAAAACCCACAAAGAAAAAGCTTCTGTTATTTTCTATTATTTTGTCGTTTTTTAAGAGAAAAAATCCTCTTTAAAATGGAGTTATATCCTCTATCATAAAGGAACAAGCAACCTCAGGTATTTTTTAACGATATATGTATAGGTTAAATCAATAATATGAAAGCTAATATCACATCACCTGTTATAAGAGGACTTTTGCCAGATGCAAGACCTGTTACTATGCCACAAAGAGTCCGTAGATTCTTTGACACCTACAATTTTATAATGCAAATTGCGCTTAGAGAAACTTTTCAAGTGACACCCTCAGTTTTTAACCACAGAAGTCTTGAGCGGCTTAATGAAAATTTATCAACTCTATTGAGGTTACAAAATTTATCTCCTTCTCAAATATCTTTTCTAAACCTTGGAAACCTAGATTCTCCTAATATCGAACCAAGTGACATGGGAAGAGCAACAGAATTATACCTATGCCAATACAGAGTTCGCTACTTTGCAAATCTACTGGATATTCGCTTCGCATATAACAGAGATGAAAACCTAGTAATGGGAACGTCTAATGAGATACAAAGAGCCGTCGATTTAAAAACACTTAATCTTCAAAAACAGATGGTTCAAGAATATCAACCGACAAAACCTTTAAATCTTCTATTGGATATTCAAGAAGGTGTTACTGGTCTTCCTACAATAATGCCTCCCCCACCAAGAACTATTAGTCTTGTTCTACACAGGGAATTACCGCAAGAGTTTTTAAGTCCGAAAGTCAGAGTAGAAAGAGTAAAGACACTTGTCGCTCAAGGAGATATGGCTTCTGCCTCTCTTCTTCTTTTTGGAAGCGGAACATCTCCTCAATTTGCGGATGCAATTATTAATAATGAACATCTACAACCTGTGGTTGCAAAACTTTGCGAAGCTGGAGATCCTTCGGCAGTTTCAGATTATCTATACTGGACAGCTAGAAAAAAAGGAGCTAAAGAAGTCTTAGATATTATTCGCGGCCAAGTATTCGTTGGAACAACTCACGCTGGACATGTAGGAGGTTTTCAAGATCAACGGAAGGCAGCGATCATCCTTTTTAAATTATCCCTCAGGGAAAAGGGGTCTAACCTTTTAAATGCCCTTTTTAGAGTAGCTAAAGATGATGTCGAAAATAAGAAAATGATAGGCATACTTGGGGAACTTCATTCAGCACGACCAGATATTTTTGAAAATCCAAACGAATTCCAAAAAAATAAAAAATCTGTTTTCAAACCAAAGGCAAATGCTGAAATTCAAACACTAAGAATGGCAAGGCCGAGAATAGAAATTATTGCAGAGACAACGGCTCCAGATATTGTTTCACAAAGAGAAGGATCTAAGGAAACTGCTATTGTCTTATATGATGGAGGATCACAAAGAGAATGGGATTTTGAATTTGGAGTGATGAATCCAGCCGAAACGCTTATAGCTTCGGCACAAAACTTATCGGCCCGAGGCGATTATGAATCAGCATGTGATTTAATCTTTGGAGTCTCGAGAACCATGACAGAAGTTGCGGCTGTTTTAAGATTGAGTCATCTTACCAGTTTTCAGATAGCAAGAATATTGGAACAGTTAGGAACCCAAAATCTAAGAAGGTTTCTTGCAGAAGCTGTTAGATATGGTAGAAAAGATGATCTCTTTTTTGATCTTTTCTTTGACGGGATACTCTTTGGCTTATCTAGAATTGAAACAGAAGATTTAGCAGATTTATTGGAACAAATGATTCATCACCAATTAGAAGATCAATCATCCGTATATCCCCAACGTGAAGCAGCATATTGTCTTTTACATGAAGGAATTGATCCATGCAAAGAAAGACTATATGCAAAATATGTAGGAGTTTTAGAAGCGGTCTGCGCTAGAAGGCCAGAAGAATATGCAAAACCTGTAGATTTTATGCTAAACAGAAAACTTTTAGCTAGTGATGCAAGTCCCACGGCAACAAGAGCTCAAGTAAGATTTTATCAACAAATTATGCTTGATGAGAGTCGTCCCCCTGCCCTACGACTTGAAGCAATGATTAGGTTATCACAAATAGGCAGGAGGGATTTAGTAAACAAATTTTTAGTAAGGAAAGGACAAATGGAAATTTTTCTCGGCATGATAGATACTTTGGCCGATGTAGAACATCCATTTTTAAGAAGCCGTTATAATGCTGAAGCGTTAATGGAGTTTGGCGAATTAAGAAAGATTATAGAAACCGAAAAAAGCTCCAGTGGTAGACAATATTTTTCTCATGAGCTTGGAAAGATTTATCGAATTTTTGTTGGTATTTGCGTTATGGTCGATCCTGAATATTATGAAGGAGAACTTATAGCAGTAGCTCAAAAAAGTTCTAAACAAAGATATGAAACATGGCTACCCATTTCAACATATATCATCAAAGCAATAAACAATAACAAAATCAGTGCTCAAGGATTGAAACAAATCATCTTAATTGAACCACCAAGAGATCCTATTAGCAACAACCACAGTTTTTCATGGCAAAGGGAAAGAACTAAGTCACTAGATATCATCGAGCTTGCCGCTTGTCAATTAGTTGAACATTATTCTCATCCTATCAATGTAGAAGAATTAGAACATATTGCAACAGATCGTCATAAGGTAAACTTCCTCGATAGATATGTTTATCCTCAAGAAAGCAGAAAAAGAGCGTTTATGATATTAGTTAATTTTTATTCTACAACTTCTCTAGAAATAAGCAAATTAAAATCCATTGCAGAATGTGATCTTGAAGAAGTTAGAAAGGCAGCAATATTCGGTTTAGTTGAAGTCTGCTCAAAAGGCTCAAATACCCCTGATAAATTAAAAACTTTAGAAGATATTGCAACAAGAAGCCATCCTTATGGAAGAGATGAAGAAAGGGAAATAAACTCTAGGCAAGAGTGGGGACATCATAGAAAACGCCCAACCCCTGGAGACATTGCAACAATAAGGCTAGTTGAAATATACGCTAGAACCCCAGTTAATGAAAAAGGATTGCAAAGCATTGCAGGAGAGCTTCCTGATTCCCGGGATTATCGAACTCCTCGTTTTTGTTATTATGAAGAAGCAGCGCTAGCGGCAACCAATAGATTAATCGATTTCTATGTTGGAAATAACCCCATTAATGTTAGTGCACTAGAATGTCTTGTGGAAAAAAGTCGTAAAACAGAAGGATCTTGGTCATCAACAGGTAAATGGAAATATAAGGGTTTAATTGATGGTTTGTATCCTTATCAAGGCAGATTAAGAGCTGGCATGGAATTACTTAGTTTTTATTCCCAAGACCCTATTGATATAACTGGGTTGACCCATATAATAGAGACACAATATCCTTTAAGCTACAATGATAGAGAAAGCTATAATACCCAGTTTGCATATCCTAGTGAAGTTAGAAAAACAGCTCAAATGACACTTATAGAAGCTTACTCAACCAATCCTGCAAAAATTGATGATTTAAAAAAAATAGTTGAACGTTCTTCTTCCGCTTATTCATATGATGATCGGCAAAAACTTTATTCTTTCTATTATTCCAAAGAAATAAGAGAAGCAGCAGGAATGAAATTGGTTGAATTTTATTCAAGAAAGCCAATCAGGATAGAGCAATTAAAAGAAATTGCTGCAAAACAAACATTAAGCACACTTGACATATATGATCCTTATAAGAGTGAAAACATATATCTTTATCCGGAAAAAGTTCGTGAAGCAGCACAAAAAAAACTAGATGAAATTAAAGGTAAACAATCATAGAAACCCGACCAAAAAAGGAACCTTTCCCTGCTATAAAGCACTGAACCCCGATTATTCATAGACTAACAAAATTTTAACAGTCTATTAAAAAATTCCTTAGGTATGAATAATCGGGGTGAAGGACTCCCTTTTTAAGCATCAACACATTGATATTGTCGATATTCTTGAGATGATAAACCATACTCTCCTGACTTTCTCCTAGAAAAAAGCATTTTCCAATAATTGTTGTCATTAAGCAAAAAAACGCTGTGCAATAAAAATTTTGTGATACATAAAATAATGACTTTGTGAATTTTCCATCCTGGGTTTCTCTGCCCTCACCCAATCTTGAAATAGTTTGAGAACTGGTAGGCATTTCACCCTCT